>Ga0302307_10000441_pt1 | contig 28703 bp, 20 predicted proteins | sample III_Palsa_E3_2_FD_200530 | JGI IMG/M metagenome (GOLD analysis project Ga0302307, IMG submission 200530) | Peat permafrost microbial communities from Stordalen Mire near Abisko, Sweden - III_Palsa_E3_2 | ecosystem: Environmental > Terrestrial > Soil > Palsa > Peat permafrost | place: Sweden... | reverse complement strand
GTGAATTTCTCGCCCCTAAAGAGGCAAGCTTCTAAGATCATTCTTAAAAGTTTCTGCTTCATTGCCACTGCCTATCGAAACAGGTCTTAAGTCAGCTCCACAGACAGACACCGCCATTCGGGCGGCCTTTTGCTTTCTTACAGCAATTTTTTTAACAGTTTTTGTCGGCAAGACAAATTTACCTGCATTAAGGGAAGTAATAAATCTTTTCTTAAGTACCTTGGCTGCATTGATATCAGCATTATCACAGTGGTGACATTGTAGGCAGTGAAATACCGCCTGGGTTTTACGATTTTCTGATGCAATATGCCCACAGGCAAAACATTCTTGCGAAGAATGCTTAGGTGATATTTTTACTAATAGCTTATCTCGCTCCCTTAATTTATAGTCAAGATAATTTTGTAAGCGACCCCAACCCACCTCTAAAATACTTTTATTGAGAGCAGCTTTTGCACTGGCGCCATTACGTAACCATTGTTGAGTCTTTGGATCTTGCTTGGCTTTAGGACGCTTAGTCATATTTCTAATAGCTAATTTCTCGCATACTATTACTTCAGTAGCAGTTTCAGCTAGTATTTTAGAAGCTCGATGGGCCATGTTTTTACGAATATTGGCTATCTGTGCATGCTTATCTGCAAGTTTGGCTTTTACTTTTTGATAATTCTTGCCCCTTTCCTGATTTTGCCTTTGTTGGCGAGATAGTTTTTTTTGGTATCGTAAGCGACGAGCTGCTTTACGCTGGATGGCTTTTAACTCTTCAGGAGTAAAATGTAAAGCCTTTCCTGTGGAGAGGCAAATAGGCTCTTTGATACCCATATCTATGCCTAATACCCTAGCTTCTTGTAAAGCCGCAGGACTCTGTTGTAATTGCTCTAAAAGCGTATGCTCTGCTCTTATAGTAGGCACATTCTGTTCATACGACCAACTAAGCCAGTACCGTGCTCCTCTGCGAGTCAGCCAAACCATTTTAGGGACGCCTGCCATTTTTACTGGTTTGGGTACAGTTATCTTGCAAAAAGCTTTAGATTTTTGACTGCGTTTAAAAGCAAACTCAAGGGTATCGGTAGTGATAATAGGCTCAAATAATTCATTGGTGACTAAGCAGTTTTTTTTGGCATATTTATTTTTAAAAGTAGGCGCCTTTCTCAGTCCTTTAATACAAGCCCTTAAGGCTTCGACATACTTAGTACCTGCATTGCGTCTAATTTGAGAGGGGATCTGCTGTAGCCAAGGTCTTTCTGCAGTAATAAAATGAGCTACCTTTTGGTTAGCTTTATAGGGTACTACGGTTTCATCCAAAGCTTTCGCTACTAGAAAGTCTTGATACTGTGTTTTATTTTCAGCTACTTTGCAATTCCAAATCACTCCATAACATCCTATCCATTGGGCAAACGTTTCTTGTGTTTGCAAAGATAGTTGTTTAGTAATCTCGAATTTAATGCCACGTGGCAAAGTTGTCATCTTCCCTCCTAATTTATTTGCTATCATCATAACCAATGAATATAAGGGATGTCTAGTCTATGTCAAAAGAATATGCATGGCGTACTGGAAGAAGTTGTCATTTTAAAATCTTTTATTACCTTATCTTTGTGACTAAATATCGAAGAGGCGTATTTACTAAAAACATGCTGATTCGTATCCAAGACATTATACAAGAAACCTGCCTACAAATGGATGCTGAACTATTAGAATTTAATGGGGAGCATGATCATGTACATTTAATGGTAAGTTGCCCACCCAAAGTAGCATTAGCAAGCTTAGTAGGTAAGTTGAAGGGGAAATCTTCTTATTTTCTACGCAAGGAATATGAGCCGGAACTTAAAGCAAAATTATGGGGAAACCATCTGTGGAGCCCGAGTTATTGTGCAGTGAGCTGCGGTGGGGCTCCTTTATCTATTGTAAAAGAATATATAGCACAACAAAGAACACCCCCCGACAAAAATGCAATTGCTACTTCTATTCGTGAATCGAAAGGAAAATATGCCAGCTAACCCACCTTTAAAAAAGTGGGACTGCGCTGGCTTTTTGTTCAACTGAGAAATTTTTCTATGGGGGTTATACCTTTAGGGCGAGGTTACGATTTATCTCAAGTACAAGGAGATTCTGCCTTCGTAGCCTTTGCCGAGTTGAGATATAATCTTTTAACTGCATCAAATAAAAATTTTGCAGTGTATTCGGCTTTTGATAGAGCTCAGATGTGGAATAAAGGTTTTGTCGATAACAAGAAAATTTCGGCAAGTTCAATTAGTGGAGGTATAAAGGGAAATTTTTATTACCTAAACTATGACTTATTAATAGGGCATCAATTAAAGCGAATTACACCATCTTCCAAAAAAAACAATAAAGTGCTTTTTACTTTGAATTACTTTATATAATGCAGAGTTTACATTTTTTAAGTTTATTACCTCACTAGTTATTCTTAAAGTAACTTTAGCCTAAAGCGATGGATATGCTATTATGCTAGGCTGTTTATTAGCTTAATAGTTTACCCATATAATCGAAAGATTATTTATTAGTTATATGACTTTAAAATAGAAGTGTTATGTTAAAATATCCAGAAATAAATCCTATTCTTTATAAGTATGGTAACTTAAGTTTACATTGGTATGGTCTGATGTACGTTTTAGGTTTAGCGGCTGCTTTTTCAAGCTGTTATAAGAGACGTGACACCGTAACCAAGCATTGGAATTACGAAAATATTAGTGACTTAATTTCTTATCTAGCCTTAGGAATTATTTTGGGCGGTAGAATAGGCTATTTATTATTATATGAACCAGATTTATTAATACAAAATCCTTTATCGCTGATTTATTTTTGGCAACCAGGACGTTCCTTCCATGGCGGTTTATTAGGAGTTATAGCTGCATTATTTATTTTTTGTAAAGTACATAAATACTCTTTTTGGAAAATGGCAGACTACATAGTGCCGGCTGTACCGATTGGTTTAGGATTTGGGCGTTTAGGTAATTTTATTAATGGGGAATTATGGGGCAGAATTACTACCATGCCCCAGGGCATGGTGTTTCCTCATGCCGGTCCCCTGCCGCGTCATCCTTCACAATTGTACGAATGTTTTTTAGAGGGCGTATTATTATATATAATCCTCTGGGCTTATAGCTCTTTTATTCCTAAAAATAAACAACCGCTAGGTGCACTTACGGGTATTTTTTTAATGTGTTATGGACTGGTAAGATTCTTGGTAGAATTTTTTAGAGAGCCAGACATCCAGCTAGGATTTTTAAATAATGGGTGGATGACAATGGGGCAATTGTTATCATTTCCTATGATTATAGTAGGGCTATATTTACTGAGGTCTAAAAATGCAACAGTATCTTGATTTGATGCAACATGTTCTACACCATGGCACTTATAAAGCAGATAGAACCGGCACGGGCACTAAAAGTGTTTTTGGCTATCAAATGCGATTTGATTTGAGCCATGGCTTTCCTTGTGTTACTACTAAAAAATTACATTTACGATCTATTATTCATGAATTATTATGGTTTTTACGCGGTGAGACGAATATTCAGTCGTTACAAGCCGTAAACGTAAGAATTTGGAATGAATGGGCCGACGAGGCGGGGGAATTAGGCCCTATATACGGTAAGCAATGGCGTTCTTGGCCTGATTACCAGGGTGGAATTATTGATCAAATAGCTGAGGTGATTGAGCAAATAAAGGTCAATCCAGATTCTAGACGTTTAATTGTAAGTGCTTGGAATGTAGCGCTTATTGAAAAGATGGCTTTACCCCCTTGTCATTGCTTTTTTCAGTTTTACGTTAATGATGGTAAGTTATCTTGTCAACTCTACCAGCGCAGCGCTGATATATTTCTAGGTGTGCCTTTTAATATTGCGTCCTATGCTTTACTGACCATGATGGTGGCGCAAGTTACTAATCTAGCAGTAGGTGAATTTATTCATACTTTGGGTGATGCGCATTTATATAGTAATCATTTTGAGCAAGCAGTAGAGCAATTGCAACGCACACCTTACCCAGTGCCTACTATGGAAATTAACCCTAACATAAAAGATATTTTTGATTTTACTTTTGAAGATTTTAATTTAGTTAATTACCAATCCCATCCCCATATTAAAGCTATAGTTGCAGTATAAAAATTATGCAAATTTGTATTATTGTGGCTATGAGCGATAATCAAGTAATAGGCAAAGATAATAGTTTGCCATGGCATTTGCCGGAGGACTTGCGGCATTTTAAGCAAAAAACCTTGGGGAAGCCTATTATTATGGGTCGTAGAACTTATGAATCAATAGGACATGCCTTACCAGGGCGACATAATATTATTCTTACAAAAGATGTGCACTTTAGGGCTGAAAGTTGTACAATTGTGCATTCAGTAGATGAAGCGTTAAAGAGAGCGTTTGAAGACAAAGTTGAAGAAGTCTATGTAATAGGTGGCTCAAGTGTTTACGAGGCCTTTCTTCCTTTAGCAGATGAGCTTTATTTAACGAAAGTCCAAGGAGATATTGTAGGGGATACTTATTTTCCCATAATAAACTGGGAAAACTGGTTATTACAACAGAGTATACCCTACGATAAATTTGCGATTATGCATTTTAAGCGTATACAGAAGGAGCTTTGAATTATGCCATTCGTTACCCCCATCGAGAAAGCTGCAAAAAATTTACTTCAGACTTACTTAGAATCAAAAATTACCATTATGCAAGCAGAAGATATAAAAAAAATTAAGCAGGATTTTTTTAAAAGAACGCTCCCTTTAGTAGAACAACGTATTAATGCAATCAGAAATCGAACTACCCAAACGGTCCCCGTCCCACCCACTATTTACAGTGAATTAATGCTAGCCAAAAATGTTTGCGACGACTTAGTGCAATTTTTTACAGATTTTGGCCCCCATCTTGAAAGTGAAGTAACCGCTTTAAGCGGTAAAAATTACAGTAAAGGTGAAGCCGAAACCGTACTAAAAGATGGAGTACAGTTATGTACTACTATGAAAAACCATTTTCAAGATTTATTAAGTGTATTTGATAATCAAACCTCCATTAGAAGCGAAACTTTATTTAATATACTAGTTGATAACAAAGATGAAGCAGCTGAAGTATCTCCTTTAGGGGAACTCTATCAATTATTAATAGAGCAATTAGTAATGGCTGAGAAAGATAAACTATTTGCACAAAGACCTAAATCAGTATTTGCTTTATGGAATTTTGCTTATAGTGTGATTTCAGGTCCTGTAGATGAATCTCAGCAAAAATTAGTGTCGGTGTTATCGACGGCATTGAAAACTTTGAACCGACATCTTAAATTTACTTTAGCTCAAAAGACTTTAGGGAGCAAAATACGTACCCAATTCCTATTTGAATTTGCAGAAATGGTAATGAACGATGTAAACTCCAAATTAGAGGCTGAAAACTTATCTAAAGATTTCTTGAGCCCCTTACTTCAACCTATTTACAACAAAATTAAGCAATATGATCAAGAAATTATTAAACAAAAAAGCATGCAATGTTTAAAGCCTGCTCTGGAGCTAGAAGCATTAGCTGACGCTAACGTGGCGGAGTGCTTAAAAACCGGACTCACTGCTAATGATAGTAGTCCAACCCTGCTTTTTACCCCGCAAATACCATCACGTCCAAGTTATGTTCAGGTTATAGCTGCAAAGAACTCGATAGAGCTTACAAAAGCAGAAGTTGACCCAGTAGCAGATCCAGATGGCGTTAAATACAAAAAAAACCGGAATGTGGCATAAAGTATTAGGGCACTTTGTTTATGGCATAAGTTGGCTGTTGCATAGAAGCTTAAAAATACAGATAAAGGCCGATGAGGATTATTCTCTGAGTCGGCCTTATCTTTTTTGTTTTTGGCATGGCAAGCAATTTTTACCGGTTATGCAATTAAAAGAACATCTTACTCCAAAGGCCGTATTGGTAAGTGCTTCTAGCGATGGTGACATATTAAGTACCTGCTTACAGCATATGGATTATGCAATAATTAGGGGCTCTTCAAGACGAAAAAATGTAGCCGCTGTAAAAGGCATGATACGTAAATTAAAAGAAGGTTATTCCTTAGGCTTTGGTATTGATGGCCCCACAGGCCCTATCTACAAAGTAAAACCCGGCATGGCTTTTTTAGCTCAAAAATTTAATATTGACCTTATACCCGTTGGAACTGCTTTTCAAAAAAAATGGATTTTTACTAAAGCCTGGGATAAGTTTGAATTACCTGTACCTTTTAGCCGTTGCACTTTTTTATTAGGTAAACCCTTTAAAATTTCTGCAAATTTGCCAGAGCCAGAAGCGAGTTTGTTAATCGAACAACACATAAAAGCTGCCGAACTACAAGCTTACATTACGCTTTTATAAAAAATAATCATATAAAGATTGGGTTAAACAATAATTTCTGTTAACTTTACTGTAAGAGGCCATATTATTTTGCAAGGAACAAGAAATGATTAATATGAGTGAATTTAACTTCAAAAGTTTATTAAAAATTATTAAAGATGCAAGCCTCTCACCTTTAGAAGCCAAAAAAAATATTCCAGAAAAACCCGTAAAATTAAAAAATTTAACCGATACTCTTGAAAGAAATAAAATTTATGCAGCAGCAGGCTTAGCGCAACACTTTATGCAAAGAAGCAGTCAAGCAAAATTTCTTACCATCCCGTGGACCACTACTGCCTTGACTACACAGCAAGCAGAGCCAGTAAATGCCATAGAATATGTTTTAATGGTATTAGTGGGGTTGCAACATGCCTATAGGTTTACTGCAGAAGATAAAGATTTTACGGTAGGGCTTATAGATAAAACAAACATTGATAATTATTTGCAAGCGCAATCTCTGGACGATATTGCCAAAGCCAAAATGCATTTAGAGCAATATGGGCGCAATGCTTTACGAAACAGTACTTATCAACCGATAGCAGAAGGCTTAATTGATAAACAAGAATTTGAATTTTTAAAAACGTATAATCTACATATTACCGCTATGCGGATGCTGGCAGAAAACTGGTTAGCTGCAGCAAAAAGTATAAGCTACTTAAAAACAGCTGGTATACCAATTCCTATTATTGTAGTCGTGGGAGCAAAATATAATCCGACTGATACCGCCAAAGAACTATTACAAAGCAATGAGACCGCCCTAAATTTAGTAACCTTAGGATTACCGCTTAAAGAAGTAATAATTGCCGCTAAAAGCTTAAATCAAAGCGATAACGATTTAGCGGTAACTTTTATTAATAGCAAAACTATTGCAGAATTGTTTGCAGCAGGATTAGAGTCAAAGGCCATAATAAGTGCTGTTAAATCTATAGGTCAAAATGATACTGATGTAGCAGTAGCTTGTATGAATCAAGACATACCCCCCTTAGCATTAATTCAAGCGGGTCTGCCAACTAGCCTGGTGCTAACAGTCTGTTTTGCTAATAAGAAGTTTACACCGGTGCAGCTAGCGCAAGCTGGGATACCCTTACCAGAAGTTATCACTACTGCAAAAAATTACTTTACTGAAGAGAAATTAGCAGAACAATTTGCAGAAGCACAATTTAAGGCAGCAGATATAAAAGCCGCGGGCCTTGATAAGGATATAGTTGATCATGCATTTTGGATGTATCATGAGCGAATATTAAGAGAGCATTTGTCAGCAAGAAACGCGGTAACTTCCCCCCCATTACTAGTTGTACATGAGCAAACCGAGTTAGCACAGGAAGAAACTCCCCCAACAACTCCGCCAGCAATCCAAGCAGAACCTGTAGTTGCAGCAGAGTTATCTCAGGAAGAAACGCCACAAGTAACTCAAGCAGAGCCTGTAGTGGCAGCAGAGTTATCTCAGGAAGAAACCCCACAAGTAACTGAAGTAAACCCTGTAGTGGCAGCAGAGTTATCTCAGGAAGAAACCCCACAAGTAACCCAAGCAAACCCTGTAGCAGCAGAGCCAATGGTTTTTTCTCAAGGGGGAGTAGCATCAAATGCTAGCCTTAATAGTGCAACTATTCAAGCACCAACAGAATCTACTGTAAACATAACGCCAGAGGCAACAGCGTCTCACAGCACTACAAGCCAGGCAGTGCCTGATGAGGTTGCCCGTTTAGCAGCAGAGCAAAGCTCCATTGCGGCAGCTGCCACTGCGACAGCTGCTGCCGCTAATGCTGCACGCGATAAGCGCATTCATAAAATGAAACGTCGTGGTTATTCTTAAAATTTAAAAAATTTATTGATTAATTTTTTAAAAATGGGCGAATAATCCTAGACCATATTGCATACTATTTTTGATACTAAGTCGAGCAACTGAACTTGGCATTTCTCGAGATTTTAGATTTTTAAATCGTGATGTATTTTCCCATCCTAGCGTTGCTCTTACACCAAAATGGGGAGTAAAACTATGTTGCGCTCCTATACCCAAGCGCGCAATAGTTTTGGTCTTTTTAAAACTTTTGTAGTCTTGCGCTCTATATTCATTGGGTAGCCCATCATCTAAAATAAAATCACAATCAGCGCTTAATTTTTTATATCCAAGCCCAAAATATGCAAGTAATTCCGTTTGAAAAGAAGAGAAAACTTCTAAAGGAGTAAATACCACTCCCTGAATGTAGGGGCCTTTTAACTGGGCAGTGGAGCGAAAAGTCTCTATATCGGTAGAATCATTAATGATATTTAATAAAGGACCATTAGGACCTATGTCAATCGTTTTTTTTTTTTGTTTTTTGGTCTGCTCATAACCCATTTCAACACTAAAATTTTCATGTATTTTTAATCCAATATAGCCATTGAGTTGGGGATGATTTTTTTTATATAAATTATTACCTTGGCCCTTTTTGAAAGGCATTCTTTTTGCCTGCCCATCTAAGCCAACATAGGGCTCTAAATCATTCTCGAAAGCAAAAGCCACTACAGGTATAAATACTACTAGCGAAACGATAATATTTTTGATAGTAAGCTTCATTGCTTTGCGCCCCTAAATTAGCTATTTATATTAATGTATAGGAAATTAACCAAGAACAAAATGATTATTTGAGATTTTAATAGTATTTTTTTAAAAAATCTTAATAAATTTTTGTACATTGAAAGTAATAATGATAATATATCTTCCAATAATTTTTATAGAGCTCTTGATAAATGACTGTAATATGGATTGATGCCGATGCCTGTCCGCTGGTAATTAAAGAAATAATTTTTAGGGCTTCTAAAAGATTACAAGTAGCCATAAAAATGGTGGCTAATCAATTTATAAGTCATCCTAAATCCGCGCTCATCGAAATGGTGATAGTTCCCAAAACTTTTGATGCAGCCGATGCCTACATTGTGTTGCATGTAGTAGCCAAAGATTTAGTAATTACCGCAGATATCCCTTTAGCTGCCAGTGTAGTCGAAAAAGGTGCTATCGCTATTAATCCCAGAGGGGAAGTGTACACCCATGAAAATGCAAAAGTGCAGTTATCAGTCAGAAATTTTATGCATGATATGCGTGGAGCAGGTCTGGTAACGAGCTATACCCCAGCTCTGAATAAGATAGATATGCAAAAATTTGCTGCAGCTTTTGATAAGCACTTAACCAAAAAACTAGCAGAATAAAAAAACTTAAAGTTTTACCACAGTAACGAGCGTCCTTGATAATCAAAAAAACAGCCCGTGACATCAATGGTAGCTTCTATTACTTTACGCATACCAGCAACACTTACAGCGGCTTCTAGAGGTGCTTTAGCACCACCCATATCCGTTTGTACCCAGCCAGGATGCAACAGTAATACTCTGATGCCAAAATTTTCTAAATCATTAGATAAAGTTTTCATCATCATATTCAAAGCCGCTTTAGAAGCGCGGTAAGAATACGCTCCTCCTGAATGATTATCCGTAATACTTGCCATAAGGCTTGTGATACTAACTATGGTTTTTAACTTACTATTTTTTATATTTTCAATCAAGGCTTCACTTAATTTTAAGGGAGCAATTGCATTAGTGGCATACACATGGATTAGATCTTGAATATCTAAATTCCCTAATTGTTGGTGGGGTTGACCATAAATGCCTGCATTATTAATTAACAAGTCGATAGGTTTACCTGCCAAAGCAGTGCTTAAATTTTCAACAGAAGAAGCACTCGTTATATCCAGTGGCATGATTGCTATAGACCGATATTTTTTATGTAATTTCTGCAGCTCTACTGCATCATCTGGGGTACGACAGCACGCAATAACGTGCCAGCCTGCTTCAGCATATTGTTGGGTGAATTCTAATCCTAATCCCCGACTTGCGCCTGAAATAAGAACGGTGTATTTTTTAGAGGATGGCCAGAGCTGCATTGTAGTTTGGTTCCTCCGTTAATTCAGTAACTTGTTCTGTGTAAATGATTTTTCCCATAGTATCGATAATAACAATAGCGCGGGAAAGTAAACCTCGCATGGCAGAATTGGTAATGGTAACCCCATAGGCCATTCCAAATTCAGGGTGCCTAAAACAAGAGGCGGTGATAATTTTATCAATACCTTCGGCACCGCAAAATCTTTTTTGAGCGAAAGGTAAATCGCAAGAAATGCAGATGATCTGGGTATTATCTTTAAGACTGGCAAGCTTATTAAATTGGCGAACCGAGGCGGCACAAGTAGCAGTATCAATGCTTGGAAAAATATTAAGAATGATATTTTTGCCAGAAAAATCTGTATTGCTACATTCTTTTAAATCATTGGTAGTGAGAGTCCACAGGGGCGCAGGGCGACCTACAGCTGGTAGCTCAGTTATAGTGCTTATAGGATTGCCTTTGAAGGTAATATTTGCCATTTGGGCTAAATCCTTAAAATTTCTTGATGTTTTATAATAGGGAGCTTTTATTGAAGACGTCAAGAAAAATTTTTATTTATTTTTTCTATAATAAATGCAAGTGTTCTTACTTTTTTACATTACTTGTTATTTTTTTGAAAGAAGCTTGTATTGCTTTAAAAATTTAATCAGGGTGTTGCGACTTATACCAAGCCACTCTGCGGCTTTACTTTGATTCCCTTCTGCATATTGCATGACAAGCTTGATGAGAGGTTCTTCTACTTGCTCTAGTACTAAATGATAGAGGTTAGCAGCCGGTGCCCCCTCAAGGTGAGAGAAATATTTTTTTAAAGCATGATTAACTTGATGTTTTAAGCTTAGAGAATCGGGGCTTAGGGAAGAATCTTCTTTCATCGACATATTAAACTATGGCGTTAGCAATCAGTTCATCAAAAAAATCTTGCGCACTCGCCAATTGTGACTCGGCATTATTTAAGGTATTAAATTGTTGTCTAAATTTTGCCCCACCGGGTTGACCTTTGCTATACCAAGAGACATGCTTGCGAGCAATTAAAGGGCCGGTGTGTTCCCCATAAAAAGCATATAAATTTTCAATATGTTCAAATAAAATATTACGAATTTCCGTAACACTGGGTTGTGGCCTATTTTTTTTATGTTCTAAATAATACAGAATATCACCAAAAATCCATGGGCGGCCTTGAGCAGCCCGGCCTATCATAACTGCATCTGCGTCAGTGTATTGTAATACAAATTCTGCTTTTTCTGGGCTATCGATATCGCCATTAGCAATCACAGGTATGCTTACGGCGGCTTTTATAGCTTTAATAGTATCGTATTCCGCTTCCCCTTTAAAAAAACACGTTCTAGTGCGTCCATGTACCGAAAGCGCCTGAATACCAGCTTTTTCAGCAATACGAGCAATATTAATACCATTACGATGATCAGGTGCCCAGCCGGTTCTAATTTTTAAAGTAACAGGGATTTTGACCGCCTTAACAACGGCTTCAAGAATTTTTTGTACTAAAGGCTCGTCTTTTAAAAGTGCTGAGCCAGATAAGGTATTGCATACTTTTTTAGCAGGGCAGCCCATATTGATATCGATAATTTCAGCACCTTGAGCTTCGTTAAAGCGTGCGGCTTCGCCCATCATGTGCGGATCGGCACCGACAATTTGTACAGAACGAGGTAGAGTTTCCCCTTCATGATTAGCCCGTCGTAAGGTTTTTTTACTACCTTGTAACAAAGAATTAGAGCCAACCATTTCAGAAACGGCCATGCCAGCGCCTAGTTTGCGGCATAATTGCCGAAAAGGCCTATCGGTAACCCCTGCCATAGGAGCTAAGATAAGTTGGTTACTTAGTTGGTAAGGGCCGATTTGCATAGCAAAAACTCATTAAGAAGTATAAATAGGGAGTATAGCGCTACCTTGGTTGTGCATCAATAGCATACCTTTTTAAGACTACTTAGGCTTTTGCGAAGGTGTAAGCTTCGTATCAACGCGAACTTTGGTCTCATTGCTTCGCGTTTGGTTATTCATATCAGCTTTACCCTTAAGCGTTGGAGTAAAAGAGGGAGTGTTTGTGTTAGTTTCAAATACTTTGGTTTTAGGAGTTAATTTTTCTGTGGTAATTGCGAATGCCGCTCCTAATTCTGGAGATGCATGGTCAACCTTTGTTTTGTTTAAGTCTGTTGGAATAACTGGTGTATTATCTTCTTGTTTATTATTATCGGGCCTGCGAAAATGATGTTCTAATGGAGCGGTTATCGTAGCAGAAATATCTTTAATTGCAGAGGTTAAACCCTTGTCAACAGCATTATATCCACTGGTAGCTCCAAAATATACCCCTGTCGCGATACCTTTTGCAGCTCCCCAGAGCGAAAACACGGGAGACACTACCACTGTAGCAATAAATGCTGCAACGCCACTCCAAAAGCCTTCATTCCTACTTTGTGTGCCGCTATTAATGTTAAAAAAACTTTTTGCGGTTTTATAAAAATCCGCTAATTCAAAAACAACACCTTGGACAAAACCTTGAAGAACCCCTCTCCCCATAGCCAAAAGGCGCGTAAAAGGATTAATATTTCTTGTGTTATTTATTATGCTATCGCCACCCATTACCTGCGAATCATTTAAAGGGCGTCCTAATAAATCATTATTCATTATCCTGCCGGTATGGTTTAACGCTGTATTTGCGCCATACATTAGACCTATTTGAATACCTCTTAATATACCATAAGCTGGTCCTACCACTGCACCTAGCAGAACACCAATACCTAGAGAGGGGGTTTCAAACTTCTTCCAACCATTTGTTACACCATAAATACCGCCATTAACGAACCCCAGAGCGGCCCCTATAAAAAAACCTCCTATTCTACTGAATGTACCGATAGATTCTGGTTTTTTTCCTTCAATGATAATTTTATTTTCATTTTTTTCTGTTTTCAGGGCATCATTAATTGGGTTATATTTGGAACCACTTATCCAGGAGTCAAATTTTTTAAAAGCATTCACTGTGTTTGTAATAGTTTTAGAAAAACTGTTTACAATATTTAAACTAATTAGTTCGGCTAAATTTTTATCTACAACACCAGGGCCATGCTCAATACCAACGGTGGTGCCTTTAAAGATACCATAAACAGTACATATTACAGTAGGGATAGCTACTACCACCGGTACTAAAAAGGCTAACAAAGGTCCTGCTGATGGGTTTGAAATAAGCGAAGCAGTTACTGCTGCAGCGGCAGCTACCCCTATCCCGCCACCTATAACAGAACCAGCTATTGCACCCTTAAATAATCCATATACACCACCCAGCACTCTTGAATACCATTTTTGCTCTGCTGCTTCACGCTTAATTTTAATTACGTTTTCCTCGTAAATTAGAGCAGAATCATTTGGAGGTTGTACTACTTGCTCATCTTGCGGCAAATTAATACCAATGTCTGAAGGACTTATTTCTGGTCCGTGAGTCAAAGATGAGTTATTTGATTTGGTAGAAGATTCAACATCAGTAAGTGATTCCCTGCTGATAGTAGTTTCAAAAAGTTTTCCATCTTTAACGCCTGAAATATGTTTGTCAAGATTATTGGAAAAGGTAATTGTAAGTATATTGATATATGATTTTTGATTGTTAGTAATATCAATGAAGGTGGAAAAATTTTGAAGGGCAATGTTTGCAGTTTTAGATACTTTTTCATATTCAGTATAATCTTGCAATGTATTAAACGAAACTGTTAAAGCAAATTGATTTAAGTTTTGAAAAGCTTTAATTGTATCCTGTAATGCTGTAGCTTGTGCGGAAGTAAAAGTTCCAGCTTGAGAAAAACTTATTAAACCTTTTAATTCTGCATATATATAAGTTTGAAGGATTGTTCTTTTTAATTTGTAAGTTTCATCGGCTTGAAGATTTGGTTCGTTAGCTAAATCTTGCAAGGTTTCACGAATTGTCTTTAAGTCTTTAAACGAAATGTTATCTTCAAGTATTAATTTGTAAATTTCTTGCATCCGAGGTTTATCGTCTAGTTTAATTGAGTTGTTAATATCTTTCAGAATTAGTTCTTTTGGCTCTGAAGTCGTTAAAGCATTTCTTTCTGGTAAAACCGTATTAGAGCTTGTTGCTGATGTGCTGTTGTTTGCTATTAATGCATTATAAGCTTTTTTTTGCTCTTTATACTCTTCTCTAGCTTTATATAGCTCAGGATTCATTTTTTTTGTTACATAGTTACTTATAGTATTTGAAAAATTTAATAAACGCATCTGGTTTCTTTCATATTGTGCATTATTCATTAGCTGATATCTTGCTGTACGTATTGTTCTGCTTTCTTGTAACCCAGTGCGATTAAGGAATTTACTTGTGCTAAAATCTTTTTTAGCCATTTCGTCTAGCTCGCTGCGCACTTTATTGCTGAATTTGTCAGGGTTTTTATCTATAGGGGTAAATTTACTTAAAAACATAATGGTAGATACTTTTATTGCTGCACGAAGATAACGTCCCACACGGCTAACTCTATCAATAAAATAAGCCCCAATGCCTAGAGTGCCTCCTAAAAAAGCACGAGAAGTTGCATTCGCGACTCTATAACCTATGCTGGTTGCCCTTATACATGCTTCAATAATCATATGAATACTATTTGCTAAATATGTTCCTGCTTTTTTAAAATTTATATTTGCTGCATTAGTTATTTGTTTAACCCCAGCCGCTTTCATGTCACTTTGTTTTATACGAACTGAATTAAAAGAATTTCGGATGGAATCCCAAGTAGTTAATTTATTAATTGATACCTCAGTAAGGAATGTTTTTAAAATTGAAAAAACTTCAATTGTTTCGCCTAAAGCAAATTGAGCTGCACCATATATAGTGCGACCAACTCCAACCAATAGATGGGCAACTCCTTTTAAAAGCCCAGTACTTTCTTTAGTGCCTGCAGCACTAAATTCTGCTCCTATGTAAGTAAGCTTGGTGCCTATTAATGCCTCCATAGGGATTTGAAGCTTTCCTGTCGCAGCTTCTTCTCTCACTTGATCAAACAAAGCATTGTGAAGTCCACTTTTCGCAATAATTGTTCCCGTTAAAAATATATAAAAACCTGCAGCGGTTGCAAGTTCTGGATGTTCTACTACAAAATCTTTAAAAGCTGATAAAATACCAGTGCGAAAATTTTGTATAGAGTCTCCTGTTAATTGCCCTAATTGCATGGCGCTAAGTCCACCGGTAAATGCTTGGCTATAGGCCCCTTGCACGAATTGTGCGCTAAACGATTGTGCGGCAGAAATAAAAGATTTAGAAACCATATGTGCCATAAGGGCAGGTGTAGCAACGGCTAGAGCGACACCAAGACCCATTCCCCCTGCTGCTAAGGCGGTTGAAGGGTTTTGTTGTAAAGAATCTGTAACAGCAGCAGTAAGATGCTCGACAATGTCTACTAATTTTAATAGGGTTCCCTCCATCTCCCGTTTCCCGAGTTTTGGCCCTTTGTTTGGGGATTTAACTCTAAGGTTTTGTGCTTGTTCTTGTTTAATGGTTGATAGGGTGCCCTCTACTTCTTGTCTAAATTCTTCTGTTAATAAATCATCAGCTATTTTTTTCATATCATTTTCTAAAGAAGCTTCTAAAGTTTGTTTAAGTATTTTTTCAGGATCGCTTAATTCAGGAGGTGTGTTAGTAGTTGTTGTAGAATTTCTCTTGTGTTCTAATAATTCTATTTTCTTTGTAAGTAATTTGGTTTGATGGTTTGTTTCATCAATTGCTGCTTTATATTCTTCAGTAATATTAGTGCTAAATTCTTTGTTAAACCATTCTTCAAGTTTAAAGTTATTCATTTTCTCTACTTGATGTGAGAAAAAGTTTTTTGCGGCATCTTTGAGAGATCTATATTTTTCAGAAAAAGTTTTGCTTTTGGGTTTAATATTGTCGATAGAGTTAATGTCAACTTGAAGCTTAGCATGATTTCTTTCTGCAGCAGAAGTTGTATCGCTGTTAATTTTAGGAATTTTGTCTTGAGCAAGTTGATTTAACCTTTTTCTTTTAGATGTTTCGAAAGAATCAACAAATGGCAGTAGGCGGAATCCCCTATAAAGCAACCCTAAGAGCCCCTTGCCATTGACAGCATCATGTCTTATATTTCTCCAAATATATTTATAAAGCATAGATTCATCTGAAGTTTTTTTAATATTCTTATTTGGGGGAGCAGTATATTTGTCAGCCATAACAAGATAAAGTGCTTTTGCATCGTCTGCTTTAAAGGCCCCTGTGCCAAACTGATCTTTAGAACTATAGGATATTTTCTGGAAATCTCCTTTAAAACGATGTTGATCCGCTTCGTTTATTTGATTGCTAGTCGTATAATAGGTGCCACTTCTTAAAGATAATTTTTCATGTTCTAATATTTTGATAGCACTGCTTATTGCACTTGTTAATTGGCTATCTTCTCGAAACCTATCGATTGCAATAATGTTTCCCGTATTGTCTTTTATTAAAGATCCTGTTTCATTAAGCAGTTTTAAACTGTCTAATATTTTATCTATTTTGTTATAAAACTTGGTCATTTGGCTAGAATCCACCGCTTGGTTTGACAATCTTATTTCTTCATCTTGCAGGGCTCTTAATGCTTGAAAAGCTTGTAATACTAAATGTTTTTTTGCCTTTGCCCCTTCAATATCATAACCAAGACTTGTTGCATCATTTTCTATTAAAGAATAATTTTCCAATAATTTTGGTCTTAAATATTGTTTACCAATACTTTCAATTAAAGTGGCAGTAATTGAATTGGGAGAATTAGTGAATCCATAATTTTGCAAATATTCAATGTCATTTTTATCTTTTAATTCTAAATGTACATCTACGTTTTCTTCTCCATCTTTCTTGTATATGGACATGCTGGGAGCATTTGGAATGCTGCCATCCCCTGGAGTAAAAGTTGCAGGAATTGATTTGTCTAATACTTTTTTATGGATTTCATTTATTTTAGAATCATAGATGCTTGTTATTTGAGTAGGGTTAACATTAGAATTTGTGGATAACTTTTTAAGCTCTCCCAAATTTGAATTCAGGTTGTAATGATCAGCAAATGGGTTCCTTTTGTAAAAAGTGTTCATTCTATTTTCATAATTTTTCTTATTATTTTTATATATTGCATATACAGCTGGATCGGTATTTTCTTGGTTAATATCAATAGGGGGTTTGCATGCAAATAAGTCAATAGCTAGTTCATTCGCACTAATGGTATGGGGATTTTCCTTGTTTCCAATTAATTGCTCTGTAAAGTTTATTTCGTATGGTTCAAAAGAATTGCTGGTAACGCAAATTTCAGCATTGGTATTTGTTTTTTTATTACCTCTTATTTGTAAATGTATAGCCGGGTAAGTTATTGCGCTTAGTAAAGCGGATGAATTTTTTTCCTGATATTTTATTTTAATTTCTTGATATTTTTCATTTAGCATGACATTGAACGCTTTGAAGTATTCAAGTTTATCCGGTGGGAAATTAGGTAATACAATTTTCATTTGTGGGCTTTTAAATAACCGTTCTGAATTGTTAGCAGCACTATTTTGAATTAAATAATCGTTAACAAATTTTTTAGCCCAGTTCTTATATCTATCCTTATCAGCTTCATCTGCAAAACTTTCAAAATTGTATTCATTCATTACCTAACCCCTAAGAAAAAACTTTTATTTTCTAAGCAACATCAAGATTTTAGACACGGCGCCTAAATAAAAAGTTCATTAAAGTTTTAAGCTCCAAATTAATTATGGGGTTATGCAACGATATTGGAGTAAGTTGATGTTTTTATTGAGTTTTCATGAAAAATAGTGAGGTATTAATAATTGAGGTGTTTGTTATTCGTGCAATTTTATTAATACCACAAATTCTTTGATAAAAATTGAGCTTGTTTTAACACTTGGTTGGCTCTATGTCTAGTTTGCAATGACTTTATTTAAGCTAAGTAAAAAACTTAAAAATCACTGCACTTAATTGTGCCTAAATAGTAAGGGCCTGACAAAATCTTTTTTTAATAAAAAAATTTTGTAATTTCTCTTTTTTTTATTGAAAAGAAGTGATAGGATTATTTGCAATGGAAATGTGAGCTTAAGCTCATTGATAATTATTGATAAGATAAATTATCGATAACATACAGGAAGTATTTTGTGGAGTTATACTCTTGTTGTTATTGAGGTAATTTTTACAACCGCTGCTGCTGCATCCTCTTCAAACAATAGACTAATAACTCATTATGGTTATGATTTAACTAGCATATTTGAGAGGTTATGTGATGTCCCCAGTTGTAAATGACCCTGCCCCTAATTATTCTAAGCCTGTAAATATTTTTGAAGCCACTCTGCTTGCTCTGCATCAAAGGGTAACTACCGCTGCAGTAGTAGACTTACAAGCCAAGTTTTTAGCATTATTTTTACCGCAAGCTACAGCAATTTTAGATAGTATTTTACATTTTGAAACAGGCTCTATACTATTTCCTATGGCAGAATATGAGGCCCTTATAGCAATACAAAACCAATTAAGCCATTTGCTTACCCAGCCTCTAAAGGCACAAATTACTGCTTTACATCATCATGCTGATTTTTTTATAAAGCTTTTAGCCTTGATTCGCCATCCAAACGGTTGGGATATTAATGCCTTACATGAAAAAGCAGAAAAAATATTACCCTATTTAAAAATTATTACTGAGTCTGAAAAGCTAGAGCTTAATTTAGAAAAAGGCCAAGTATTTGTTTTAGGTTCAATAAGTAATTATACTGATTTTCGTGCTCATTCTTATCTTCACTCTAACTCTCATTTTACAGTCTCAGACTCTAGCCGAAACTTTGGTGCTGCTGCATTTTCTAATACCCCTCTCCCTACTCCTGTTAACCCCATCCTCTCTGCCATGCAAAGACTCTTGCAGGTGGTAGATTGCTTAGAAAATACCCGTGGCCCCCATAAAGATAGGGTATTATTTTCTTTATTGTTTCCCGCTACAAACTCTAATGATACTAACAATTATCGCTCTTTTTTGTCTCTTAAGCACCCCGACACGGGTTGGACAGTCCTCGATTACTGTGTCTATCATAAACATCAGCAAGCTATTGCTGCTTTATTACCCAAAATGCCAGTACCCTCTACTGCCGCCCTCGAAATAGCAATTTTAAGACAAGAAGAAATACGTCTCAGACAATTATTAGCCTATGGCGCAAGTCTAGTACCTTGTTTTACTGTGGGCTCTAAAACTTTAAGCATTGTAGGATGGGAGGCAAATTGTGCTCCCTTGTATGAATTACTTCTTACTTTGCCTGGGTCTCAAAGGATTGCGCTAGAGCAATTAATTATAGATAGTGCGCAAGCTTTTGCAATTCGCTCACTTAAGGTCCCAGAGCCGCCTTCGCAACACATTCCTAAAATGACTAATAAGTTTATATGGAATGCCAGCGCTCAAGAGATGCAAGTTTCCAAGCACTTTTCTTGGGATTCACAAGGTCCGGTTTATCCTTGGCTTAAACATTTTGTGGCTTGTATAGGGGACGATAGCGTGGCAGCGGCAGCAAGCCTAATTGAGCGTGGCCTGCCCTTAAAAGATATAGTGGCCCTAGCTAAAGCGAGTGATGCGCCCCAAATTTTAGAACATATCTGGAGCACTTATTATGCTTATACCGATAGCGATATAAGTAAACTTGCCGAAGAGGGGGTCACCCTCTTACAAGAAGCCTTGCTTAAGCAACTAGATAGGCTGCTGGATTACTTATTAACTGTGCCAGAGCGAGTGCAAGTAAATGCCAAGGGTGCCAAAGGGGATGCTTTATCCATTGCAGCTGCGCAAGAAAATAAAAAAATCATTACGCAACTGCTACTACAGGGCGCCTTGCCCCATGCAGAAAGTAAGCCTAGCCCTGGTTTAGCTAAAATTATCCACACTATTCATCCTCGTCTTGCCGCATTAGAGTTACCTAATGCCAGTAATCTATATATAGGCCCCCTTGCCGCTATGTTATGGCAGGGTAAAAAGCTAAGAGCTAAACTCTATAAGGGCACTACCACGCGTTTAAAAATATCTGGTAAAAATTCTGGCTGGTACCTAGAGTATAAAGACAGTACGCTTAAAAGAACGATAACCTGCGGGGGCCGCATTAAAGACAAAGCTACCTTCTATATCCCCAATCAACCTAAGGCCCGTTTGACTATCACCGCAGCAGGAGTGGTGAGCTTAACTGGACTTGAAGGTGCGCTTGATATAGTGTTAAGCCATACGAAAGACGTACGCTTAGATAACATCAATATTAGCGGAGATATTATTTGCCTTCTAGAGCAAAACCCGCAATTAATTTTAAAAACCCACAAAGTGACCGCCCATGCCTTAAGGGCTGACCTAGACACCCTTGATAATAGCCGTGGCTTTATGCGCTTGCAGAGAATATGGTTACAAGCCCGTTGCCTTAAAAACAATTATGGCTTTATGGAGCTACAGCAGTACGCCTATTGTGATGTACGTGAAGCCTTTCACAATAAGAATAATAGTTATATTTTTTGCGCTAACACGCTACGGTTTTTTGCTCCTGCCGTCTATTCTGATGATACTAGTGTGTTGCAAGGAGAAAAACATCACCGTATAGAGGCCCCTCATTATATTCAAGAAACCCCCCTTGTAAGCCACCAGATAGCTATTAAAAAAAATGTTTTGCTCTCTAGTAAAACAATCCTCGGGGTAAAAAATCTTACTATCGAGAGACCTAAAGGTACTTTTAAAATAACTCAGGCCTTATTGAGTAAAGGCCTAGTACATTTAAGTGCCCCATTTTTTGATATTTTTGAGGCCGTACAAGGCGGCACTGTCGCTTTTCATACTTTTGGGCCTGGACGAGACCGCCCGAGCGTAATAGTAAAAGCAAGTGGCTCGATTAAAACGACCATCAGTGATTTGCTGTTAAGTACGGATAGCTTTGAACATAAAGGGGTACTTGCAGTACATCGCGATGTACTCTGTAATGCCAGCAGTGTAGATTTCGTTACCCCCGTGCATGCCAAAGGCTCTTGGATATGTACTAAACCCTTACATCATTTTACCTATAATGAAAATGTTTTTTATATTGCAGGGACCTTTAAAGCCACTTTTGCGGATGGCATGAGCTTTACCAAAAAACTCGAAAATTCAGGCTCTGTGTATTTAAGTCTTGCAAAAACGGCTCCCCATCCTTTTGCCTTTCATAATGATATAGTGGCAGGACATGATGCGGGTTATGATAAAAAATATAGTTTAGGCCATATAAAACTAGAGAGCCCCCTGCAGCCCCTTATTGTAGGTGATAGAGCGCACAATGAGCGCATCAAATTTGCCGCGAGCGGTTACGCAAGCCTTGATGCAGGCTATATCTCTTTAGAGCATGCCACAGTTACAGGACTGCAAGCAGTTGATTTATTAAGTGACACCGTTATCAATATAGGTGTGCTACCAGCAAGCAAAGATGAGACTTTACTAGCTTCGAGCGTAGCAAGTGTCGGCCCCTTAACTATGCGCGCCAAAGAAGATATTAAACTGCTCGCTTGTGATATGCAGCTAGGGAGTATAGACGTAGAAGCGCGCTTATTAGACAGTGTAGCTACTCATATAGTGGTGCAAAAAGACGCTGTCATCAAAAGTGATTTTTTACATCGCCTGAAATTTAATAATGATGGCGAAACCTGTAGCGCCGCTTCCCAAGAAGCTTTTATGCAAGTGGGAGGTAATGCGGAATTTTATGGCCAAGCAGAGATAATAGGTAGTCAATTATTTGTACAAGGTGACATCAAAGGTATACAACCAAAATTGGTAGACGTCCAAGAATTTTGGACTAGAAGATACCAAGAAGATATTGTAGGGCATAGAAAAGCTAAGCATCAAGTCTGGGTTACCAAAACTCAAAACAAGCCGACCATCTTACATAAGGCGCTCCTTTCCAGTGCTAAACCCCTAAAAATAGAAAATCCTACTTTAATCGTTTGTGGCACGATTGCGGCACCCGATATCCATATGGTGTATCATAATGCCTTGATTGGCTTTGATAACGCTATACAATTACCAGCCCCTAAACCTTTTCGCCAGCAGATTTCTTTAAGCGACTATGTACAGCATACTAGCCTTTATGAATTTGCCCCCTTAGATTTCCCGAGTGTAATGCGTTGTATTTTGCCCAGTACCCTGCGCATTGATTTACCCCCTATTACAGTAAGGACCAGCGATAAAAAATTAGCAGCTAATCACAAAAGATTGCGCTGCTTACACCCTGTAGACCGCGAAGCGAACCTAGTATTAAAAGCAGTACTAGAAGCGAGGGGTTATTTAAAACCAGGGGAAACCCCTGAATTACTATTAGCGCGTTTTCGCTTGAATGCGATTGAATTGGCCAAGCAAAACGTAATGCCTAGTTTTGATACCTTAGAAGAGCCCATTCTTACTTACGAAGAAGTAGGCTATGACGACCCCCATGAACCACTCGTTTTAATCCCTATTATTACTTTTCCAAAATCCTGGGATAATCCTAAATTACGAACAGGAGTGGGTTATGTCTTAGCTTTATATAATTTAAAATACCAAGGGGATAACCCCAATAGTGCAATCTTACATTTGCAAGGATATTCAGAAGCACGCGAAGGCTTAATTAGCTATCAAGATACCTTTGAAATAATTAAAGAGCGGCTTACCCATGCTAAAACTGAAACTTATAATAATCATTACACCACAAGAACCCATGGCAAAAGCAAAGGGCGCAATGAAACCGTAAGCCGAACCACAGTTACTTTGCAACCCGGTGGTGAAGAGTGTAGCCTTGGTACGCGCTACGAGAATGTTACTAATTACACTAATATCGGCTTTGCTGAAAAACTAGGGAAACAAGGGGTAGAGGGTGAACTTCACGGTGCCTTTACTATGGCCCCGGTCACCAGTACTCAAGTCGAATGCCAATCTAGTGCTAGCTTCAACCTGTATCAAGGAAACGGCTCTACCACCCATGAAGAACGTCACACCTTTCATCCGGCCAGTATACAGAGCGAAGGCCCCGTCAAGCTAAAAGCTCGTAGCATGGATGTAGAAGGGAGCGATATTGCAGGACGAGTCGATGTCAGACTGCATTCTACCCACGGTACTCGGCTACCCAAAGCCATGGCTACCGAGGACTCGCATCCTAGCAACGGTACGAGAAGTATAACGTTAAGCCGTGATGATATTGCTAGAGTATCCCATATTAGCTCAAGTACAGGCACGGTACAGTTAAGCTCGGATGCTACTATAGAAGGAGAAAACCCTGAAATTACCGGTAAAAACACCATTATCGAAGATAGCACTAAGCAGCCTATTGTATTTGCGAGCATCCCCCTTCGTCATCATAGCGAAACCATCCAAACCGGAATGAAGCTCAATGGCATTAATATTTTTAGAACCATAGCCCTTAGCCCCTTTAGAGCCTTACAACAAGCGCTCCCTAAAAAATTGCGCGGTTATGTCCCGGTACATATTATTCAAACCATCATGGGAGAAACCAGACGTCGTTTAGACCAAGCCAAAGAAAATGCGAGCCAAAGAACCAGCAGTAATTATGATAGGGTAAAGCGCCAAGAGCTCTTAGCCCTGCGTTCGCAATACAAAGATATTATGAAACAATTTGCCGATATAGAAATATTAACTGCCAGAGAAATAGCGGTAACTACCGACCAGGAGAAATTACGAAGCTTAAAGGCCACCTTAACTGAAGTCCAACAAGTACAAGCAAGCTTTAAAGCAAATTATAAAAGCAACTTACAAAAAACAGAAGCAGCCTATGATGCAGCATTGGATAAGACGCTAGAAGATTTACATTCGGCATTTACCCATATGCGCCATCAAGACACTAAAGAAGTGGCCAAAAGTGTGGGTAAGATTGCGGCGGCAGTAGTTGCGGCCTACTGTGGTTGTCCAGCCCTGGCTACGCAATTGGCGGCTGCCACCGGCTGTTCTATAGCGGTCGCAGAAGCCATAGTGGGAGCGGCTATAAGTACGGGTACCGAAGCCTTATTTACGGGAGACTTTAAAGATTTACCCAAAAAACTATTAAAAAACATCGTTATTCAAGGGGTAAGCACCTGGGCTGCAGAAGTAACCCTGGGCGTAAACTTAAAAAATGTGCAGCCTGGTACGTGGCAACACATAGCTGCTGCGGCCGTGCAAGGGGCGGTACGTGCTGGAACCAGCGCCATTTTAGATAAAAAGCAAGATAAGTTATTTAAAGAAGCAGCCCTAGGCGGCATAAGCGGAGCCGCTGCCGCCACTGCTACCGCTTTCACTATGGATGGCCTCGATATTAAAGACCAAGATTTTGCTAAAGTAACTAACAATGGTTTTAAAGCAGGCTATACCGCCGGCATCAATGCGGGCTTACATGGTAAAAAGCCCTGGGATATTTTAGGTATCGCCTTACAAGAAGGTATACAAACGGGACTGGTAGATAGCATCGCAGAAAATATTAAAGAGAAAGCAAGACTTGCTGAAGCGGAAAGACTTGCAAAATTAAAAAAAGCAACCACCATCACCCAAGATGACTCAACAGTAGACTATAAAAAACAAAGGGCAGAATATGCAGAGCTCCAAAGTGCATTACTTAAAAAACAAACCAAAGCAAGCTTTGTAAAATTCGGCAAAGCCTATTGTAAAGAACATGGTATACCAATAAACAACAAAAAATTACAACAAGAAGCAAGCGCTGTATATGAGCAGGAACTAGGGGGCCTTACCGCAGAAGAAGTGGAAATACATTTAGCACAAGTGGGCATAAATACCGCTGCAGAGCACAGTGAAGTAGTGGATACCCCAGAAGCGGCTATTAATTTAGGATTTAAGCAGCTATTTATTAAATTTATGGAGCATGTGATACCGGTAGCTACCGCCGAGCCCATATCAAGTGCAAGCTATTCTAACCATAGTAGTGCTCGAAGTAATAAAGATGAAATAGATTCAAATGTCGATTATGCTTCCTCATCCAGTGATAATAATGAGAATAATGCTAGTTATATTAAAAAAGCAAGTAACTGGTTAGGCATGGCTTGGAAATCATTCAATGGAGATAGAAGCCCCAAGGTAATCGCATGGCAGCAGCGTAATCGAGAAGTAATGCCTAATTTAGCTGCAATGGGAGAAGGATTTCAAACCTCGGCTGAAAGAAAATCAGTTGAAGCCTTAAGCAAGGGTTTTAAAGATAGCTTTGTAAATACCGGTGAATTTATGGGTGAAGAAGTGGCTCGTTTTAATTTAGGAGTGCAGACTAAAACAGAAGCTGCAATACATACAGTAGGTGATTTTGTAGGCGAAGAGTTTGCACGATTTAATTTAGGTGAAACCACTAAATCGGAAATCTTCTCACGTAAAATAGTAGATTTCCTAGGAGAAGAAGCAGCAAGAATACAATTAGGAGAACCAACTAAAACAAGGGCGAATATTATTAAAGGCTTGGATGCTTTATCCAGAATGCCAGCAGAAGAGGTAAGTGAACACTTAGGTAGAGTGTTAGGAGACGTATATCTAGGTTTTGCAGCTGTAAGAGTTGCAGGGTTAGCTAGTGAAGCTGTTGCACAAGTAGCAAATCAAAGCACTAACCTAGCAAAAAAATTTATTGCAACACATGATTTTAGAAGCCCCTTAATCTTTACGGATACGGGCACCCAATTTAATATGGGGTTACCACTAAATCAGATAAAAGTACAAAATCCAATTATAAATAAAGAATTAGAAGTTGCCATTAATCAAGCGCAAAGAGGTATTAGTGAAGCACCAATCGCTGCTTCTATCTCAGATGCATTGAGATTGCAAGCAGAGTTAGCATTTAAAGAAGTTGGATTTTTAGACATGGATGGCCAATTAACTCAAAAAGCTTTAGAAAATATGGAATCAGCATTAGGGAAAAATAAAAAATTAGGTAATGAAATATTAGTTAAAGAATTAAAAAAATTAGATGAAAATTTGGATAATTGGAGTAAATACAAAACCCCCATGATTAAATTAAATAGTAGTCAACAGGCGGAAATTCACTATTATTATAATAAAACAATTGATAAAATATATACAGATATTGACTTTAAAATTAAAAATATAATAGATCCATTTGTCCCACAAAGAGATCCCAAAATGCCTCCTTTCGATCTTAATTCAGCAAGGTGAGGAACATAACATGCTTATAAAATGTGTTAAAATATTAAGCCTTTTTGATAAAATTGATAGAGGATTAAAAACCGATTATCTAACCGTAGGAAAAGAATATATAGTTTTAGTGGTATATTTTGAAAAAAATACTTTATCTTTTCAGATAGAAGATGATAGGGGAAGTTTAACAATATTTGAAGCGAATCAATTTGAAATTATTTCGAATTATATTCCTACTAATTGGGAAGTTAATTTTGATATTTATTCAAATGGTTCGTACTACTTTGATTTATCTCCAAAGGCATGGAATAATTATTATAAAAAGTATGAAGAATACCCAAATTATTTTTATGATAAAATTATTGAAGTAGATACTCCTTTCGAAGATTGGAGAGGCCACCCGGGAATGCCGGAGGTGGTTGAAATATATTTTCAAGAAAAAGACATAATTTATAACGAAGAAGAGAAATATTGCTTAATGAAATAAACCCTGATTATGGATGCAAATAGGAATGAGGGCTATTGATATTAGTGCGTATGAAAAATGGAACTTTAACTAAGCTTGATAATACGAGAGTATTAACAGCGCATGGCACTGGAATAAATGCAAAAGCTATTATTAGGAACTATAATGATCCTTTGTCCTCGAAAATGATTGGACGATTTGCAACACCTAAAGATGGTGTTCCTAGTACATGGGTAGAAGCAGTATAATTTAGAATTAATAAACAAAATAATTTATTTCGTACTAGTAATCCAAATGGGTCTATGGTTACAGGAATAGGAATGCCACAATGTTAGAAATACTTAAAGAAAAGAAATGCCCAAAGTGGGTTAAATATCCGTAAGCGTTCAATACTACCCACTTATTTGTATAAAATTTGATTTTGTTTCTAAAGCAAGTAAGGTTCGAGTTGTGTGTTTGAGCAATATTGAGTCAATAATCTTTTTAAAGCTTCTTTGTCGCTAATATTTAATTTTGGCAGCACCATAATAATATGTTTGAAATAAAAAAAGTATTCAGCTTATATAATTTTGTTGTTTGTAAGAAACTATATAAAATTGCCAGCCGCTGCTTTCCATCCCTTTTGCTAGCGTATAATTTAATTCGAAGATTTATTAGTTAAGTTACCATGCGGTAAAATAAGAATTCATAACACATTTTTTAACCAAAAAATAATTTTTAAAATAGTGGTTTTAAATATAGAATTTTGAGATAATGAAATTAGAAATTTAATTTCTTAAAAATGTTTTATTTAGTAAATCGGAGTACCAAATGTTAAAAGCTGGAAAAACTATTAAAATAGATTCTAAAGTCCTTAAGCATAATAATAGCATCGAAATAGCTAAGAGCTTTAATATTCATGGCTTAATAATTCAAGCAGATAAGCCTATTGAGCCTGACACCTTAAGATATCTTAAGGAATGTGGGGTTTCAATAGATAAAATTTTGGAGGAAGGTGAAACCTTTTTAAGAATGAGTGGAAAATTTAAAATTTCTAAATCTCAAGTGAAGGAATTTTTAGATAAAATATCTTGTGATAATACAATAAAACCAAATTCATGTGATGGTGCGGGTTCAAATTTGGAGCCCTTTAGTGTTCAATCTATTCCAATTGAAACTAATTTTCAAAAATATGTTAATGCTAAATTAAAACTTCTAAATAAAAAATATAAAAATATGGTAGTTGTCCCAAGTTTTTATTTGAATGAAGGAACTCAGTCTATAAATGAAAATGGCAATTTGACTCAGCGATCAATACTAAGTTTTATTAGTACTATTAAAACCAGTAGTATAATTTCCCAAGCTGGAATTACTTTGACTTCTGGTGGGGCAATAACAAGTTCCGGAAGTGAATGTGCTGCAAAAAAGAATATTATTTATCATGCAAACACCATGGCTAGCATTGCTGGGGTTACACCAGTGGAAGGCGCTCCCGTTGGAATATTAGCTGAATTCACAGCTGGAAAAGATCTAAAAATAACAGGCGAAGAACGCTTAAGTATTAAAGATAGTGTATTGTTCGCTTATGATGATATTGAGTTAAGTTCAGATGATGAGGTATATCTTGGCTTAAACCCTGAAATGGAGTGGCATAACACTCCTATTATTCCTTCAATTGTAGAGGTGTATGAGAAACAATTAGAACAAGGATCTCAAGCCCGGCTTATAAGGGAAGAAATAGAAGAGAATGTCCGTCAAAACTGTAACCCTATGTAGAATTACTTGTAAAAGATAAGATTTAATCGGACACTTCCTAGAAAAATGGTGTACATGAACTATAGTAGTTATATGTCATCAAAAATTAATAAACTAGGAGC
>Ga0302307_10000438_pt1 | contig 29005 bp, 34 predicted proteins | sample III_Palsa_E3_2_FD_200530 | JGI IMG/M metagenome (GOLD analysis project Ga0302307, IMG submission 200530) | Peat permafrost microbial communities from Stordalen Mire near Abisko, Sweden - III_Palsa_E3_2 | ecosystem: Environmental > Terrestrial > Soil > Palsa > Peat permafrost | place: Sweden... | reverse complement strand
AGGATTATCTTCGGGCTAGAAGCGAGCACGGCTCAACTGCAATTCAAAGAACAGGCGCTCGCCTTCGGATGGGAGTAAGCGTCATGACGAAAGGCCGGTTGCTGCCGCAATTCGTGGCGGCCTCACTTTGCTCACTGCTGCTGGGTTTCAGCCCGAGCAGCTTTGCCGCGACCGCGACGGATCTCGTCACTATTTGCACGTCCGCTACAACGACGATCCAAGCCTCGAAGTGCACGGCGTGGCAGTACAACTACTACTCCCCGACGGTTTACATCGAAAGCTATCCGCAAGTCAGTCCCGGACCGACTGGCTATTACGACCCAAACTACGAGTACCGACTCGGCTCGACACTGACCCCGACTAATGGGGTCAAGGTGTGCCCGACAGCACTGACCCCGGGCGTGAGTTTCACAAGCACAGCGGCAGATCCGTGTCCGAATAACAAACTGGTCGCTGCCTCGACGGTACTGCCGACCAGTAGCTACGCGGTAACCACAATCCCCAACGGGATCGTGGTGTATCAAATAAACGCGTCCGGTGTCAGCGAGGTCGCGGGCGGTCCATTTGTGGAATCGCCGGTTCTGAAAAATTTTACGGGGACAGGCACCGTCATTTCGCCAAGCCTCATCGCATCGGACCCTTCAGGAGAATACTTGTACGCCATGTATAACACTGGCTTTTATGGTCCCGATTGGGTTTACACGTATAAAATGATTAATGGAGTGCCCAATCAACTAGCAGATGCTGAAATTATTACCAGCAACGGCGACAGTAACCCAATAGTTGCCCAAATACTTGCATCGACACAGCATCTGTTCGCGGTGCTCGCACCTGGTAACGCGCCGCCGTCTGTTGGCGTTTGGAAGACAGCAAACGGTATTTTATCGTTACCATCTTATGGCTCAGCGTTGTACGCTAATGTGGATTATGCTTTGGTTGGAACATTGATCAACATGGCCGTAGATCCGCAGGAGCAGTTCCTCTACTGGTACTATTCTAGTACCTCCGGTTCTGTGGCTGACACCGTCGCAATATTCAGTCTCTCAGAATTTGATAGTGCGCCGGGCGCTATACCGAACTCACTGCGTTACATTCAATCCGTTCCAATTCAGGGAGCGCTGGTGGTAGACGCCCAGTAGTCGTCACCATGTCCATGAATCCAACGTCGGCGCGTAGCTCGGTTTTGAAAGAGATCGTCGCGATATCGCTCCATGTGGGCTGACCGATCAAGTCTTGGAACGCGAGCACCACTGTCTTGGGGTTCTGCGTGGCGTCCGTGGCATAGATTTGCTTTCCGCGGACGCCGATCTGAACACCCGGGTAGCTGCCCTTTCCCGTGAGCGCGACACCCATCGGCTGCGTCATCTGCCCCATGTAACCGGCCAGTTGGCCCAGGTTCTGATAGCAACCAACTATCGGCGACTGCGACCGCGCCTGCACTAGCCCGGTAGGGTCTTGATCGTCGAGCTGCCATCTGCGTTTGTCAGCTGCAGGTCCGGAAAGACCACCGTCAAGGCGTGCGCCAGTGCATCCGGATCGCCCGAAGGCGTTCCAGATCCGCTGCCGGCTGTCCACGGCGACCGGATAGGTGATTTCCATCTCCTTTGTGGCACGACGGACATTATCGGGATCTCTCCCCAAGCCGAAAAAGGGACCTGCGTAAAGTCGAGGAGTGGCTCAAGGCCAAACGGCGAGCTGAGCAACTCAAGCGCGAGGAAATCGGCCGACTGACTGAACACATGCAACGCGTCCCGCCAGCAGTCCGCACCGCAGCAAGCTCTATGGAGCTTTCTCGCCTCGAAGCTGGCTAATTTTCCGGCGCGGGCGCAATGTGAGTGAGTGTATCTACGGCGCCTCTCCCCTGGCGCTGTCGGCGCCGGGGATTTTTCCCATGTCTGCCACGCGCTGATGGCGGCGTCCGATGCCAGTACATCGGGCCCGGCCCCTTAGAGCACATCGATGTCACCCAATCCGGGCTCCGATGCGGCACTGAATCGGCTTCTATCGGTACTGCCGGGCGCGCAGCTCTCCGCCTGGCTACCGCAGCTCGAGCTCATTGATATGCCACTGGGCAAAGTACTTTACGAGTCGGGGAGCAAGCTGACGCACGTATACTTTCCAACTACTTCGATCGTGTCCCTGCTCTATGTATTGGAGAATGGAGCCTCCGCCGAGATTGCAATCGTAGGTAACGAGGGCGTCGTGGGCGTGGCATTGTTCATGGGAGGTGTTTCGACGCCAAACCGCGCCGTGGTGCAAAGCGCCGGGCGAGGACTGCGACTAAGGGCGCTCGCGCTAATGGATGAATTCAACCGGGCTGGCCCAGTGTTGCACTTGCTGCTGCGCTACACCCAGGCCCTGATAACACAAATGTCCCAAACCGCAGTGTGCAACCGTCATCATTCTGTCGACCAGCAACTGTGCCGATGGCTATTGTTGAGTCTGGACCGACTGCAGTCCAACCAGCTTGTAATGACCCAGGAGTTAATCGCAAACATGCTCGGCGTTCGCCGTGAGGGCGTGACAGAGGCAGCCGGACAGCTGCACCGCGCCAAACTCATTGACTACAGTCGCGGTCGCATCACCGTTTTGGACCGCGAAGCGCTTGAACGGCGAAGTTGTGAGTGCTATGCCGTGGTAAAGAAGGAATACGATCGACTGCTCCCCGCGCGGATGGAAGTCTAGCTGCAATCTCGTTGAGGGACTCGAGCGTCAGGACGCGGCGCTTGATGCGAAACCAGATCGCCGATAATCGAAATTTGGACGAGACGCTGAACCTCTGGTAAAAAGGTGGCGTTTCCGCTTGGGATCAGGGATAGGTCTCACTAAAGCCGCCGATGGGCGGCTTTTTGTTTTCACCGAGCAGGTCGTGGTCGCGATGACCGCGCCGGCTCCGTCAAGTCCGATATGGGACTACGCCAGGAAATCAATTCTTGATTTCCGTGACGCTGTGGCCGTACAGGACCCCGAAAGCGCCTAAGCCGGTTAGCGCTGCTTCGGCCTGACCATCTCTTCCAACGCCGTAATCTCATCGCGTAGTCGTTCGGCATGCTGAAAGGTCTCAAGCGCGATATTCAGATCACCGGCGTCCCGCTGCTTAACGCATAGCTGGATCAGTTCCGAGAGTCGTCCCCACGACCCGATATGGATCTTCAGCAGATCGTGGATGTCGCGTTTCTCGGCCGTGGCCATGACGGCGAGTATGGGCGCGAAGCGCGGCGCGGTCGGCAGGACTTCACATAACTGGATTCAACAACTGATTTACTCGAGCGAGGTGTTTCGAGACCTCCGTGTCGGCTTCCAGGTATTTGAGGTCGTAGATCGATGACTGCTGGAGCAGGGTGCTAGCGCGCATGATTGCGACGGACAACGCATCAAACAATTGATTGCGCTCGGCCCCGTCGCTCGATAGCAGATGACCTGACATACGGGGTTACTAAGCTACGCGCCGACCCCAGTCTGTGCGCTGGTGCACATGGCGTCTTGCGCTGGTTGATGAGGTAGTAGCGCTAAGTGTCAGATATTGCAGTGGAAATCTCGCGCAGAGACAGATGGAAGGAATTGGCGCCGATGGCCCGCCAGCGCACCCTTAGCGCTGCTTCGGATTCAGCTTCTCCTCCAAGATCGCAATCTCATCAAGTACCCGCTGAGCCCGGACGAGCGACTGCTGGTGCCCCTTCAGCTCGCCGGCGTCTCGCTGTTTCGCACAGACCTCGATTAGCTCGGTGAGTCTGAACCGCGCCTGCGTCAAAAGGTCGTGGATGCTGGGCGGTGTCGCCATAGTGCGCCATCGTTTTGTCTTCCTGATTGGCATAGCCGCGAATTCGATGTCGTTCGCTCGCAGATCGCTCCGCCTGGGCCTCTCGTGCGAACTGGGGCTTGATTCCCATTATGTACGTTAGCGTACATTGTGCCTCACTCGCGAGATTAGCTAGTGCTTCGAGTGATTCAGCAGCCAATAACTGAGCGGCAACACGTACTGGCCTATCTCGAAGAGCACAACTTAAATGCGTACTCGCCGGTGAATGGGGCAGTCGATGCGCTGAGGGCCGCGCTGCTGACGTGGCTCGCGATGGGCGAGGCAGCCAATCAGCCAGGTATTTCCACGTTGGTAGCGGGGGGAGGATTTGATCTTTATATCTTTCATGCCATCGCGATGCCGATCGTGCCAGCAAGTCTGGCTGGGCTCAATGAGCCGCAGTGAGCACGAGCGTAGCTGTTACTCGCGCGCCGATCGGTGCGAAGCAAACACCCGGCGTAATACGCGAGCTATTCGATCAACAAACCCGGGAACTCGACAAGATTGGGTGTGCCCCAGCCGCTCGCGGGATCCCATCCCAACTTCGCGGAGTATCCCGGCACACCGGGGATGAAAGCATTATTGCCTGTCTTGATGTCGCGCCCGATCCGGCTGAACTTGCCGGCCCCGCCCAGCGCGTACAGTACTGGATTGAGTAATCCGAGCGGCCTGCCCGCATACTGGTTCAGGTCCGCGACAATACCGGCCCATGACGGCGCCCCTTCGCTGGTTCCACAAGCATAGTACCAGCCAGGCTCACCACCCCCTGGATAACTGGAGTAGGTAATAATCGTCGTGAAACAGCCGCCGTTATACGAAATGTCGGGGACGCCTCGCATGCCGCCGAGTTCTTTTTGAACCGCCGCGGGAAGCGAAAGCCGCTGGTATTCGGGCTCCGGAAATAGCTGGCTGATGCCGCCACCACCGGCGCCAATACTGTCGTTCCACACGGTTTCCGACTGATATTTGCCGGAGGTGTTCAAGTAGAGACTCGTGCCGCCAACCGAGGTCACGAACGGCGACGTGCAGGGATAGTCCACCACGGGAAACGAATAAAATGTCACGCCGTCGGTTTCCACATCAGCGCTGCCGGTATCGCCCTCGGCACACAGCACCGTGACGTGTTCCTGGACCGCGCGCGCATAAAACGCTTCAAAGTCGGCGATCACTTGGGGTCCCTGGGGACCGGCCGCGTCAAGAAACAGCGTGTTCTCGGTCGCACTCCAACTTTGGCTGATGATATTGCCAAGGTGATGATCGAGGGCATACTGCTCCAGCGCCAGAAACTCCGGCAGACCCTGCACGCCCTCCGTCTCATCAACCGGGCTCGTCATCAAGACAATGGCCGCGCCCGGAGCCATCGCGTGTGCCCATTCCACATCAAGTGTCACCTCCCCCGCCCAACCGGGCTCATCGGGGTACTTGGTAGGGTCCCAGGGTACGGTGCCGAGTGGCGCGAGCACCGTGAATGATGGCGGGTCCGGAAGTCCGTAACCCTGATCGAAGACGCTTAGGTCCTCGCGAATCGTCGGGCTGCCGTAAGAGTCGATGATGACGATTGTCTGTCCTGCACCAACTACACCGGCATCGATTAGTCCGTCCAAACCATAGCCGCGTCGCATCTCCTGCGGCGAGTAACACGTACTCGTACCCTGATCCCCTATGCTTAAGCCCACTGTTCGGCAGAACTCATCGGTGGGTGCGGGACCGGCCCCCGCGCGTACCAATCCCAGAATCCGCGAATGCGGTGCAGCCGAAACATATCCCGAACAGAGCATGCAACACATCGCCATGACTGCCGCAGACCTGAGCGTCGTCGGGGCTCGTCTTCCGTTCATGACTTCTCCCTGTGGAACTATTGAGAGTCACGCAGATCGGCACTGGCGACTCGCGTTGGTGTTGAAGAGAAGCAATTACGCCGGCCCAAAAGGGGAGTCAAGCACACGTTTTGCACGAAAGACCTCAAACAGACATCAAACCGAGATCGACGACTGAGATGAAGTAACTATTTGCTGCAAAGCTGCTGGCGATGATATTCGGAGCACCATCAGATAGATGGTAGAGCGAGTGCCGCCAGCTTCCCCGGTCCGCTTGACGGCAAATCGCTAGCCCTAATCCGGAACTAGCCCGCGCTACAAAGACCAAATTCTGCCTTGAAGCCGCTTGGCATGAACCATCCAATTCCAGAGGAATCAGACAGCTATTACAAAAAGGGATTTTGTTGCTAGCAGGGCATGCTGTAGACCCGAGCAAGTGCGATATGTCAAATCGCAGTCCCGAGGCGATCACCGCTCACGCGGGAAGAGTTCGCTTGCTGGGTTGTGCTACATGTAGCACAATGCGTCTATGAAAGAGGCAGGCATACGAGAAGCCAGGCAGAACCTGACCGCCCTCATTGAAGAGGTACGAAAGGGCCACGAGGTGACTATTACTGATCGTGGCAAGCCAGTTGCGCGGCTCGTGCCGCCCCGGCCCGAGCGAGCCGAGCCCTTTGCGGGCCGCGCCGATTTTCGGCTCAGGATGCCGGTGCTGCCCGTGTCCCTTGCCGAGTCCATAATCGATGAGCGAGTCGAGCGCGGTTGAGAGCGTGATTGGTCTGGAAACCGGCGGCGCCGACACCGGCATTTATCTCGATTCCAGCGCACTGGCAAAGCTATATGTGCCGGAACCAGAAAGCGACAGTCTCGACACCTTTCTCCGTGGCAGACGGGATCTGTTGATATCGGAACTCGCCATTACCGAAGTGTTGTCCGCGGTTGCGCGCAAACGCCGCGACGGCATGCTCACTGCGGCTCAGTCATTCGAGATACGCGACGCAGTATTGGCCGACGCCGATTCAGGTTCGTTCTACCGGCTCGACTTGAGTCCATTGGTTCACCGACAGGCCGAACGCCTACTGCTCAATGTCGAATCGGTGGCATTGCGGACGCTCGATGCGTTGCATGTTGCACTGGCGCTTCACGGTTCCGCCACGTACATCGTGACTTTCGACGCGCGCATGCGCGCCGTCGCTTTGCACGCGGGTCTCAAGGCGGTAGATGTGTAGGTACGAGCCCCAGGCATGCGTGCGCGCAGTTGGAAGTGGCGCGCCGGCATTCTGGGTATATAGGTCTATGTGATCGGAATAGACAAGGTTCAAGTTGGTAGCGGGGGGGGAGGATTTGATCTTTACATCACTCATGCCCTCGCACTCCCCATCGTGCCAGCGAGTCTTCGTTGGATCACGCCTTTCTAACGCTCCACGTGGTCCAGCGAAGACGCTCAGTCCCACGTAACAAACTGCAAATTGGAAAGCAGGCCGCCCTGATGATCGATCAGCAGCATCCCCGCATTCGCGAGGTCTAGCATCGGCTTGGCGCCGTTGCAGTTCGCGGGGGCGCTCATAAACTCTACTCCCTCGTAGTGCAGTGTATAGATCACCGCGGAGAAAAGCGCGGCTCCGGTTTCGGACTCCGGAGCCGCGGGTCTCAGTTCGCTCCAGGCCTGGTAGGTGGAGCGATTCGGCCGAAGCGACCGGCATTGAAGTCCTCGACGGCTGCCGCAATTTGGGCTTCGCTGTTCATCACGAAAGGCCCATAGCCGACAATGGGGTCGTTCAGCGGCTCCCCACTTAGGACCAGTACCGCGGCATCGCTATTCGCTTCGAGCAGCACTTCCCCGGCTTCGCAATCCAGCAATGCCCACTGTGCTTCTCGGGTGATTTCACTGCCGTTGATCTGCGCCGCGCCGCGCAGGATCACCAGGGCTGCGGTGCGCCCGGCGCTAAAAGGCAGGCTGACGCTGCGACCTCGCCGCAGGCGCAGATCCCATACGTCCATCGCGCTGAAGGTACGGGCCGGGCCGGGTTGTCCGGCATACTCGCCGGCGATCACGCGCAGGCTGCCGGAATCCTTTGGCAGCTCGAGCACCGGAATGTGCTGGCGCAGCAGGGTCTGGTAAGAGGGAATGGTCATCTTGTCCTTGGCCGGCAAGTTTACCCATAGCTGCACCATGTCCAGCGTACCGCCGGATTTGGCGAAAGCCTGTGAGTGGAATTCTTCGTGCAGGATCCCGGCGCCGGCCGTCATCCATTGCACGTCGCCTGCGCCGATCGTGCCGCCGGCGCCCGTGGAGTCGCGGTGCTGCACCTCACCCTGGTAGACAATGGTGACAGTTTCGAAGCCCCGATGCGGATGCTCTCCGACGCCGCGTCGATCGGCGCTCGGCGTGAAAGAGGCGGGACCGGCGTGGTCCAGCAACAGAAACGGGCTAAGCTGCCGGCCGTGGCTGTTGTACGAAAACAAGGAACGCACCGGAAAGCCATCGCCTACCCAGTACCGGCCAGGAGCTGTGTAGACCCCGAGAATCTCCTTCATCGCCTTTCTCCTGATGGGCCGCCCTGGGTGAGCCTCTATGTGTCAGATAGCGTCGACGCACAAGTGACATCGAATGCATGCCGAGACCTTACAGTTCCCCGGTGAGGAACTGCGCTGGTCCGTTTCCGAAGGTCCAGTCGGCGTCGGAGTTCGCAACGAGGGAGACGACGACATCGATTTGCATGGCGAGCCGAGGTCTACGGCCTGACCGCCGAGTACAAGTTCTGATGCAGCATGCGCAGGTGGTAACTGTGATTTTGGCTAGGCCCTCGCCTCTTCTCGAGCCCGCGGCGTACTCCAAGCCGATGCGGTGTCGCGGGCAAAGCTCTGGAAATCCCGCGGCTCACGCCCCAACAAGTCCCGTTGGCGCTTGATGTCGGATTCAGAGCCCTTGAACCCACGCTCATGGAATATATCGAACAGTAAGCGCAGGTCGTAGGCCGTCAGCGCCGGCATGAACTGCCGCACTGAAGCCTCCCATTCATCGAGATTATCGGCACCGCAACCAATTGGCTTACCCAACGCGCTACCCCACATGGTGGCCACGTCTTGCGTTGTCAGGCTCTGCGGTCCGACTAGGTTACACGTCAGCCCGTCGTACGCAGGATTCGTCAGTGCTATTGCCGCCGCCTCCGCAATGTCACGAACGTCTACTCGGGAAACGCCAACGTTCCCCAGAGGCTGCGGATAGACGCTGAAGCGCAGCAAAGCTTCCTGATACCAGTAGTCATTCTGGAAAAAGTTATTCGGACGCAGGATGACATGAGGGATGCGCGATGTCCTCAAGGCTGACTCGATAATGGTCTTGGCTGCAATGATGGGGATATAGGGCTCCTCCGCGCCGAACACCGATTGATACACGAATCGGTCTACGCCGGCCTTCCGAGCTCCCTCCACCGCGTGCAGTCCCTCATGCGCCTCGGATGGGCTCGATGCATTGGACATGTAAACCGCACCCACCCCTCTGAACACGGTCCGGATGGTATCGGGCTCGAGAAGATCGCCGACGACGCCCTCAACGCCTGCTGGCAGCTCTTTTACCTTCTCCTGGCTGCGTGTGAGCACCTTCACGTGTTGACTGCGAGCCAGAAGCTCGCGCACCAGCTCCGATCCTACTGTTCCCGTACCGCCGATGACCAGAATCATAGTCACTCCGATCGTAGCTGCGCTTTCTCAACCGCCATGAAGTTTCTTTAGCCCGGAAAATCCGGTCGCGTAGACCGCGCTCACGAAATCCCGCGTGACGTTCTCCGGCACTCCGTCGGGGGGCTCAATGAGCGCAGTCCATTGCAACTCACATTTGCGCTCCCCCAATCTCCTGAGCTGCATGGTTCCGACGTAGCCGTCTTTCATGGGAAATCCAGTCGCGTCAGGAATCGAGTACGAGAGTCGTCTCGATTGCTCGTCAAGCTCATCCAGCCGCTCGGTCACCATCACCTCCTTACCGTCAGGCGTTCGCAGGGTGACAATTCGTCGAGCGCCGACCCCCTGGCCTTCGAGCCTGCAGTGGACGACCGGATCAAAATAGCGGCCGAGTCCGCCGAAGTCGCGGATCGTTGCCCACACGTTGTCCACGGAATCGTTGAGTGATTCTGCCAGCACAACCTTCATTGCTCAGCTCCGTTGCAGCGTAATGACTTTAGTGGCGTTAGGGACTTCAAGGTCCGGCTGCCTGCGTCTCAATGCACCGCCCAGGATTCCTGAAAAGACTTGGCGATTTCATTCATCACTGATATCTGACCTACGTGGCCATGTGTGCCTTGCGCGGGCCGCTTTCCGCAGGAGGCGCCGATCGCGGCGCGATCACATTTTCCTCCGTCAGCACGGAGATCAAGCTGCCACTATCAACAAAATTATCGTGATCCGCCACGAGCACCCTAACTGTTTCCTCGCCCGAGAATGCGGCATTCATCTCGGCCGCGTTATCGAACCAAAGCTCAACTACCCCATCCCACGGCTTATCAGCAGAGACGCCGACGGCAGCAGGGAGGCCGACATCCGGTAAACAGTAATTTTGCGTATAGCCTCTTACGCGACTCCAAAAGCTCGCATCTTGACGAGCTAAAGACGCGTGAACGTTTTTCCAATGCGAAATAAATTCCTCGCGAGACAATCCCGTCTTTCGCTTGCACATTATGATTAGCTTGACCATCCGATTCTCAACGACCCCTTATGCTTAGTATGAGGGTGACTCATGAGAGCGCTGCAGTTAATCTCACCGCATCACTTGATCAATTCGAACCGCGACAGATGGCGGTAACCGACTAGTAAATTACCGGCAACACGGCAAGGGACGCGGGCAACGCTCACTTGTCAAAAACAATGTGTTCGCGCGAGAGGAATGCTGTGACCTTTGACATCTCGACAAAAACCGCTTCGTCCTCTCGCAGCACAGCGCTGGCCTCTTGTCCTTCAGGCGTGGCGAATGCCGCTTCGAGGTCTTCCGCACTGTCCCACCACACCTCTGTGACGCCGTCACACGGTCGTGCCCACCCGCGGCCCTTTGCAAACGCATCGATGGCTTTAGACGGTACAGCATGACTCTGCACATATCGCCGCATCCGTAGCGTATCCGCATATTTGGAGACAAGCGCTGCATGCTCGTTTCGCCAGCGATCCACGAACTTCTCCGGCGTAAATTCTGGTCGTCGCCACACGCTCACGATCATTTTCACCATTTCTGGCTCCTAAAGCCGAAGGGCGGATGGCTTTGGAACATCGATCGCCGCCGCTTCATCCGCGCGACAAGCAACTCAGCCCCATCCAAACATCAGGCGTTCGCACTCTTAAACCATTTTTCGAGTGCTGCCGACGCAACATCGCAATTGATCAATCCCTCCAGGGACGGTTTGTGCCATGTCACCTCAACGACATCACCATCGGGATCCGTCAGGTAAAGTGAATAGAAATCATCGTGATCAACTATGAAATGCGCAATACCCTGCTGATCAGCTTTTACTGCGAATTCGTCGACCGTGCTTTTGTGGTCGACGCGCAGAGCCATGTGTCTCTCGTACGGATCACTACTGTGTGGCGGTCCTTCGTCCCGGTAGCCCTTCTCAAATTGGAAAAACGCGATTGCGCTGCCATCAGATAGTTGAAAGAAGCAATGGACATAGTTCGAGGGGGCTTTAGTCACCACGTCGAAATCGGCGATCATGGTCGTGACCATTGGCAGTCCGAGGAAATCCTCGTAGAACCTACGCGTAGCCCTCATGTCACGCACGCGTGTTGCGGAGTGAGAGAGTTGCCTTATCGATACTTCCTTAATCGGACGGCTCGACGATACGTCGGACAAACGTGCACTATTCATTTCTGCCATACCCCCGGGATGATGTCGCAGTACCGATTGCGCTATCGATAGCATAACATAGCGAACTCACGGCTGACCTGTCAAGTTGAAGTGAACAGATGCCCTTTTAGGCGAGTAGACGCGACCTCACGCGATCCGCGACCTCGCCTGCGGTCAAGACTTCGAGCCTTGGATCGCTGGTCGCCATCAGCAGCAACCTCTCAATCACCGCAAGGCGGCTGGGATCGACTCCTGATACAGAGGCATGAATAATGAATGTGACCAGTGTGCGATCTTCAGCCGCGCGCACTAACTGCTCAGACCATAGCGTTTCTAGCTGCTCGGGGGTTCTCGCGCCTTTCGGGTGCATATAGTACTGATAGTAGTCAATCAACGGCCACTGCCATGGGATGTTCGGAATGCCACCCTCGAGCAGTCGGGGACTCATAGTGGTCGCACTTTCGTCGACGCTAGAGTCATATTGGAGAGCGAGCTTGCCGAGGATTGCCGCCGTGTGTGGCCCTCTGATACCCCCTGGTGCTCGAAATCCGCGCGGCTCGATGCCGATTAATCGAAACGCCGCCTGTGCATCGACGAGTACTCTCTCAGCGTCGATGGCAGTCAGGGAATGAAATACCTCATGAACCCAGCCATGCAGCCCAATCTCGTGACCGTGCTCTGCCAGAGATTTCACGGCCTCTGGGTGATGCAACGCATTCCACCCTTCGATGAAAAAAGTCGCCTTCAAACCCAAGGCATCTAACAGGCAAAGCACCTTCGGATAGCCGACTGTCAGGTCTACTTCCTCATTGTCCGGCCCGGCACGCTTGCCCTGTCCGACACTTAATGCATGTCCCATATTGTCAAATGTGAGGCAAAGAATTCCATGATCAAATGTCATCAATTTTCTCCTTGCTCGGACTATCCGAATCCTTCAGGAGTGCAACTGACACATATCCTGGAACCACCTATTTTGGACTGGCTGCACGTCGCACTGACGCGTTCTCAAATCGCTTCGTGCTCGCCCGTAGAATTAGGTTGGAATTGACAACGGCGCTATGGCCTTCCCACGTACGCGGATCAACCTTGGTGCGCAGGCGGTGGAGAAACCACAATCCGCAGGTGGTGGCGAGCTCCTTTACCGGCGGACGGATTGTTGTGAGGCCGCCGCGCCACCATTGATACCATGCAGGATCACCAAATCCAACCACCGAGATTCGCTCAGGCACAGGAACATGGAGTTTCTCTACAGCCTCAATCAATCCCAAGGTGATATGTACCGAGGCGGTCACGATTGCTGTCGGGCCCTTGGGCGACGCAAGTAATCGCTCTGTTGCCGCGAAACCAAATGCTGATGTTGTCGGTCCGAGCGATATGACCGCTTTATCAAGTGACAACCCTAAAGTCTTAAATGCCCGCCGAAATCCACTCAATCGAGAGGCTCCGGTTGAATGTGACTCCTCGCCACCAATATAGGCAATGCGTCGATGCCCGAGCTCGATCAGATGCTTGGTAGCTTCAAACAGCGCAACCTCATCGTCAATGCCAAACCATACATCCCCAAGGGACGGCGAGCGTCGCAGCAATTGCACGTGGGCGAGGCCTTGCAGCATTCTTACGCTGTCCCGTCGCGGAGACGCCGTCGGGACAATAATCACCCCAGAAACTCTGGCGCTCGTCAATTCACGAATGTGACGCGCTTCAATGTCGCGGTCATCGGCTGTGATCGCAAGTACCAACCGTTGGCCCTCTCGATCGCAACTTTCGGATAGTGCCTGGGCTATTTGCGCATAGAAGTCATTGCGCACATCCGGCAAGACTAATCCAACGAGATTACTTGTGCCGCCGCGCATCATCCGAGCGGGCGTATTACCAACGTATCCGGCGCGTTCCGCCGCCTTTAGCACCCTCGCCTTCGTTTCTGCGCTGATGCGTGGATCATTCGCCAACGCTCGACCGATTGTGGAAATCGAAACTCCAAGCTCCACCGCGAGATCACTGGCTCTAATCAACTTGGCCCCGTAGCTTCAATGCAGGCGCGAATGCTCTTGCCCAAGTATTATGCTACCTGTCCGACAAAAATGGCAGCGATGGCTGACTCCTGTGCCTGCACGCGACACAAAATGCGGCGTTCAAATACGTTGACGACCCGATGTACGCCGAGTCGTAGTACCGCCTCTCCCGCCGGCTAATTAGTGACGCTGCCCCGCCCAGCCGCGGAGCGAGCTGTGGAGCGAATATACATAAAAATGTCTGCGCGCTGCTCGTGTGAAAGCGCGGGGTAAGGCGGCATTCCGCGCTGCTTAAGACCGCCATCGAGTACAGTCTCAATACCCGCCAGACTGGCGGCGATTTGAGATTCCCGTAGATCAGGAGCGACGTCTCCGGCAGACGCGAGCGCCACGCCATGGCATACGATGCATGCGTGGTTCCAGACGGCTTCGCCTCGCTCCGCCGCGGCCTGATCAATTTTGAGATTTGGGTCGTCGATAGGATGCACCGAAAAGTCCGGTGGCGGTGTCGCTGGAACAGTAGCGCTACCATCAAGTGCGAACGTCAATACACGGGGTATGTGCTTTCCATATCTCCACCCTGGGTCCATCAGAGCACCCCCCACAGGCGTCGCACCACCGTAGCCGACCAGGAGAGTTAGATACTGTCGGCCTTTAACAGCGTAGGTTACCGGTGGGGCGATAATTCCGTTTCTCGCATTGAAGCTCCATAGCTGCTTTCCGGTCTCGGCATCGTAGCCATAAATCCATCCCATCGCCGTCCCCTGAATCACCAGGTTACCGGCGGTAGCTAACGTCCCACCGTTCCACATGCGGGGATACTTCACCGACCACCGAGCTCGCTTGGCGACGGGATCCCAAGCCAGAAGCGTAGCTTTCCCGTCGTTCGGGTCGTCGGATTTCGCTATAGCCAAGGACGCCCCGAGCGGAAACCGCGTGAACTGGCTATCCATGGTCGCCTTATCCGCAAATGCTCGGTCTTCGGGAGTTGACCAAAAGGTTGCGCCGAGCTGATCGGTGGATACGTAGACGAGTCGTGTCAAGGGACTAAAAGCCATGGCTTGCCAGTCATGGGTTCCCCACGGGCTTGGCCAGATCGTAAATGGCTGGTCGGTTTCGTAGCGGATATTTGGGGTCTCAACCGGTCTGCCAGTGGACAGATTGACACTGCTCGCCCAGGTCACCTTGCCAACTTTATCCGCCGAGATCAATTTACCGGATTCTCGATCAATGACGTAGAAAAAGCCATTGGTCGGCTGCTGCATAAGTACCTTGCGCCGCTTGCCATCGATGGTCAGCTCCGCCAGTACAATATCGGCCGTAGCTTTATAGTCCCAGGCCTCCCGTGGATTGACCTGATAGTGCCAAATGTACTTTCCAGTATCCGCATCTACCGCCACTATGGATGCCAAAAAAAGATTATCGCCCCCGCCTGGGCTGCGTTGCTCGGGATTGTAGTTTGCAGAGTTTCCAGTGCCGATATAGATCCTATTGAGCTCGTGGTCGAACGTGATCGCGTTCCACGCCGTGCCGCCGCCGCCCCATTTCCACCAATGGCCACCCCAGGTCTTCGCCGCCATCTTCATGGCGTCGTCCTCGAAACCATCTGCGGGATTGCCGGGCACCGTGTAGAAACGCCACGCCTGCTTGCCTGTCTTGGCATCGTACGCCGTGACGTAGCCGCGAGTGCCGAAATCCGCCCCACCATTGCCGATGATGACCTTATGGTTGAAGAACCTCGGCGCTCCGGTAATAGTTTTGCGCGAATTGTGAGCCTCGACTGTGTTAGTAATCCAGCGCTCTGCGCCGGTGCCGGCATCCAGCGCTATTAGACGGCCATCATAAGCACCGACGTAGATCATGCCGTCGCCGGCCGCCACGCCCCGGTTATAGCCCTGAGAATATTGCATCTTCTCTGGATTGTGTTCCCACACTTTTGGATCGTAGGTCCATTCGATTTTCCCGGTTGTGGCCTCGACCGCATAGACGACGCTGAGTGCGGACGTGAAATACAAGGTCCCGGCTATCTCCAGCGGCGTCGCCTCCAGACTACGTGCGGAGCGATCTAGATCCAAGCTCCACACAAGTCCCAAACGACCGATGGTCCTGTCGTTGATCTGTTGTAGCGCGCTAAACCTCTGTTCGTCGGAATTGAGCCCGTAAACCGGCCAGTCGACGTTCTCAGCCTCGCTAGCGAGCACTGCTGTACCCGCTGCGGCGGCCGCAACAAGACAGGCGATCCCTACGGCACCATATCGTGAGTACGACTTACGCATTACCGAGAGTCCTCCGGAGCCACATTTGACTGCCACCTGCCTATAGATGTGTGTGCAGTTTGATGCCGAATGTTCGCGGTGGATCGATGTAAGATCCGTCGGGACCTGGTAGACCGCCGACGGCGGCGGCCGCAAGTGTGGCAACGTTCTCGGCATTTCTCACCCACGCGCCTACGTCCCACTTACCATTCGCAGACTTAAAGGTTAGCGACGCCGTCGTCTTGGTATACGCCTTTTGGTACAAGTACTGATTGTCCTCTGTAAATACCCCCCAGTACCCGTCGGAGAGCAGTGAGTCGACTCGCAGCACCAAAGATGAACCTGAATTCAGCTCAAAGGTATGTTGTAAACCGAGATTAAAGGTCGTGTACGGGGAGTTGGGCAAACGCGAGTCGGCGAAATTTCGGCCGCTGCCGTCTACAAACTGAGTTATCTTCGCGTCTAGCAATCCCACACTTACGCTCAGGAGATCGTATCGCGTCAAGAGATATTTGATGTCCAGTTCGTCTCCTTTGCTTTCGGCGCGCGGTGCGTTGGTCGTCACCGATCCGCCGGTCGCCCCGTTAAAGGCCGACAGCAGGAAATCGTGATAGATGTAATAGTAAAGCTCGTCATTGATCTCGAGCCGGCCATCGAGGAATCGGTTTTTTGCACCGAGTGTGAAGCCCAACAAACTCGTCGGCTTGACTAGGTTGGTCAACTGCGCCGTGCCCGGAAATGCGTTGTAGGTGCCCTCGTTGTAACCAGTTTGAACGTTGCCGTAAATCAGTGAATGGCTTCCGGCGTCAGCCTCCAGTCCGGCCTTCCAATCGAGGCGGTCCCACGCGTGATCAAATACGAAAGGTGTGTAGACCGGGCCAAAATTGCCGGTCGTGAAGCCGTTCGTGCTAACTGTATAGCTATCGGGCGCTGAAAGCAGGTCATCGGAGTAGCGCAAGCCGGCGGTGGCGCGTAACCATGGAACGATCGCGTATGTAGCTTGAGCGTAGGCCGAAGAACTTCGGGCATTAAAGTTGCCGAGGTTGCCGGCCAAATTCGGACCGAATGACCAATCAACAAAACCGAGTGATCTCAAATAGGTCACCCCTGCCAGCCAGCTCAGCGCTCCACCGGGGTCGCTCGAGAGTCTCAATTCGTGTGAAAGCTCATTGATTGAATTTTTCCAAGGTTCATCGAACCCGTCGACCGGGCGCTTCTCGTCTGTATCAAAGAAGCTCCAATAAGGAATGTAGCTAAGTGTCATACCTGGGATATGCCACTCGAACTGTCCACCCAGCGTTTTCACGCTGGTGTCCGACAGCGGCATCAATGATATTTGTCCTGGCATTCCCGCATAGGACGGTTTCACGGCCGGCACATACCATGGATTACTTGGGTCTGGATACGGAAGATTCTGCCACGCCGCGCTGTGGTATCGATCCTGCCAGTATTGCGCCCAAATGAACGCAGAGAAATCCTCTGTCGGCTTCCAAATCGCAGAGAAGCGACCGGCCTGTGAACCCTCGTCTTGGTTACCGCTGGTCTGATATCCGTTATGACTTTCCGTATTGATGGCAAAGCGCACGGCCAACGTATCATCGAGCGGTACATTCACGACGCCTGCGATATGGATTAGATCGTAGTTGCCGTATTCAAGCATGGCATCCTCCTCGTTTACAAAGGAGGGACGCGCCGTTGTAACTTGTATGGTTCCGCCGACTGAATTTCGCCCGTAAAGGGTTCCCTGCGGCCCGGGAAGAATTTCGATGGCGCCAATATCAAAGAATGAGGCGCTACTACCAAAACGTTGTACGAGACCTCCGTTGATATACGTCGATACCGATTCGGCAACCCACGGGAAGCCGATATCCGATCCAATTCCACGCAGAAACAGCTTCGTCTCAGTGTTTTCCGTGTTGAATCGGGCACTGGGAAGTACGTTGGACAACTCCACCGTGGTGGTAATTCCGAGTGCCGCCAAATCAGCGCCACTCACCACTGTCACGTCGGCGGGGGCTTTTTCTATCGTCTCATCGCGCTTCTCCGCGGTTATGGTGACCTCGGCAAGCTCTATCGGGGCGGCTTGCGCTTGCGGTGTCTGCTCTTGCGCCTCTGCGCCAACCACCCCTAGGAGTAACCCGGCAGCCAGGATGATTGTGGTTACCGAAGCCGCGCGGATATTCATCATTGGACTCCCCCTCATTTGCTGTACTTCATGGCGCAATCAGACTCTGCAGTTGAGCTGGCTTACACTTTCAGTCTTTTAGTGCTATCGTTAGCACACTATGCCATAATAACTTCGCTGAGGCAACTTCTTATCATTTCCCATGACGATTCTTATGAAAGTATTCGGCGCATACCTAACGACAGGAGAGCCGCACTCTCCCCAGACACAATCTGCTTTGCTGCCAGGCACACAAGCGCTGCCATCCGCCCCTACACGTCACATTTGCGGGCGTTTTCAAGCTGATTCGGCCGCGGAACTGACTGCGATGGCGAAGCAATATTTTGTGCGCTTTAATGCTATAGGTAGCACTACCACGTGCAATTTCGAGGCCGGCCATGATCGTTGAGGTACGCACGTATACCGTGAAACCCGGCAAAACGGCGGAATATCTTCGGCTCTATCAATCCCAAGGTCTGGCAGTCCAGAGCCATCATCTAGGCCGATTGCTCGGGTACTACGTGAGCGAGGTCGGTAATCTCAACCAAATAATTCATATGTGGGCGTACGATGACTATACGGACCGGGACCGGCGCCGAGCGGCGCTGTTTTCAGATCAAAGGTGGTTAACCCTCGTAGCGCAACTTTATGAGCTGATCGATCACATGGAGAATAAAATTGTCACGCCAACCAGCTTTTCGCCGGCCATCTTGGAGCGCGATCGGATCGGGGCGACTGGTATGGATGACGGAGTTGACCCTTGATCGCTTTGACTCGCCCATCGACGCGTGGTCGTTCGGTCGTCTTGACCGACCATCCGTGGCCTGACCTCGATATTGAACTCCGGATGTTCGGAGATGCAGGGTTCGCGTTCAATGCCGGACCGGCGGCCGCGGGCACCTCCGCAGAAGTCGAACAGTTGGTGCGAGATAAGAACCCCGCTGCGATTCTGACCTGCTGGGCGCAAGTTTCGAAGCTCGCGATCTCGACGCCAACGCATCTGGCGATCATCGCTCGACTGGGGGTTGGTGTAGATAATATCGCCGTGGACGCCGCCACGGCGCGCGGTGCTTGGGTGACGAACGTCCCGGATTACTGCACCTCAGAGGTTTCCGATCATGCCGTAGCACTACTTTTGGCGCATTTCCGCGGCATTGCGCGACTTGATGCCAAAGTGAAAACTGACGGGTGGCGACCAGACAGTCAGGGATTGGAGCGAATCGGCGACCTTACCGTAGCGGTGATCGGTCTCGGCCGCATCGGCCAACAAACGGCGCGCAAATTAGTGCCCTTTGGCTGCCGGGTCCTGGCACATGCGCGCCGGACAACGAATGTCCCGGCCGAAGTCATCCTCACCGACCTGGCCCAGATCCAGGCAGAAGCGGACGTCATCATTCTTCACCTTCCTTTGACCGCCGAAACGAGAAGCTTCATTAACGCCGCGTTTCTACGTGACTGCCGGCGACATCCACTGCTTATCAATGTCAGCCGCGGAGGGCTCATTGATAACGGCAGTTTGCTGGACGCGCTCGATGCGGGACAATTGCGCGGCGCGGCGCTAGATGTCATCGACGGCGAGCCGGCCCCTCCTCTCCCGTTGATTCGGCACCAATCCGTTATCGTCACGCCACATATCGCCTTCGCATCGGGTGCCTCGATTGCCGAGTTGCGACGACGGGCCTGTGAGGAGGTTATCCGCGTACTCTCCGGTGAAAAACCCCACCATCCTTGCAACCAGCCCGTCGGTATACCTCTGGACGGTGGAGTGGCCAGCGACATCCGCGTAATCGAAGGCCCGCACGGCCCGGAAGTGATAAAGCGAGCTCTCCCAAAGCTCAAGGTCGCGGCCGATTGGTTCTCGGATCCGTCGCGGTCCAGTATCGAAGTTGCGGCAATTGCCGCGTACTCCGAGTTGATCGGCCCTGAACACGTTCCACAAGTTCTATGGAGCCGACCCCACGAACATGTCTTCGGAATGCGCTTGGTCAACGCTCGCTTTCGCAACTGGAAGGAGGATCTGCTCGCTGGACACATTGACGCCCGTACGGCAGCGCGCGCCGGTGAACTCCTTGGACAGGCTCATACGCGCTCCGCCGATAGCATGGAGCTCCGCTCTTTGTTCGAGGACACGACGTACTTCGAGCAGCTCCGCATCGAGCCGTTCTTTTCACGGGTCGCGGCATCTGAACCCACCCTCCGCGATGCGATTACGAGAATCGCTTCGGAGATGGCGAATCGAAAGACTGCGCTAGTGCACGGTGACTTCAGTCCTAAGAACATTCTACAGGATGGGGTAGACATTGTGATCCTGGACTTTGAAGTAGCGCACTGGGGCGACCCGCGTTTTGATATTGCGTTTTGCCTATCGCATCTGATCTTGAAGGCAAATCGTCGCCAGGCAGTGCCGCAGGCCATGAGGCAAGCAATTCTCGGATTCATGGCTGGATACCGGGCGCAGGGTCCTGCGGTGCTCGATCAGTGCCTCATCCGTATTACCGGTTGTTTGCTCCTGGCACGGCTCGAAGGTCCCTCACCGGTCGACTATCTGGCAGATATTGACGTACCAGGCATGAGATTACTTGCAACTGAGATGATAACCCAGCCCGCGTCATCAATCGAGACCTACGTCAGTCATAGGGAGCCCGCATGAAAAAGAAAGCGCCCTCGCGCATCGCTCGTGTCCAAGCGCGCCAAATTCTAGATTCTCGTGGCCGACCTACTATCGAGGCCGACGTCATTCTGGAAGATGGAACACTGGGCCGAGCTTGCGCGCCCTCCGGTGCATCAATGGGTCGACATGAAGCGCTGGAACTTCGAGACGGCAACGCCGACTTATATGATGGGATGGGGGTAATGACGGCGGCGGCCAACGTGAGAAGCGCGATTTCCCAGAGGATCGTCGGCTTGGACGCCCTCGACCAATCTGCACTCGATGACGCGCTCGTCACACTCGATGGGTCCGCATCGCTTAAGCGCCTTGGTGCTAACGCCGTTCTGCCTATCTCGCTTGCAGTGGCACGCGCCGCTGCCGCTCACTGTCGAGAGCCGCTCTACAAGTACATATCGAGGCTCCATCGCGCGACACCGATGAGCTTACCGATGCCAATGACTAATATATTAAGCGGAGGCGCGCACGCGGCGCGCGGCATGGATCTGCAGGATTTTCTCGTCATCCCCGTCGGCGCGAGATCTTACAGCGAGGCCCTCCATATGATCTCTCGTGTCCGTAACTCAGCAGCAAAGTTAATGAGTGCCCAAGGCCTACCGACTTTACTCGCCGATGAGGGTGGCCTCAGCCCGCACTATGGCACTGCCGAGCAGGCACTGGAGCTAATGGTTAAAGCATTCGATCAAGCTCGCCTGCAACCCGGTGTCGATGTTGCAATTGCGTTGGATGTAGCAGCCAGCGAGCTGTTCAAGGACGATCATTATGAACTGCCGCGAGCGAATCAATCTTTCAGCGGAGCTCAGATGATCGACTTCCTGATCGACTTGACTGAGCGATACCCCATTGTCTCCATAGAAGATGCCCTGGAGCAAGACGACTGGAAACTGTGGCAACAGTTGACGACCGCGCTCCCCGAGACTCAGATTGTCGGCGATGATCTATTTGCCACCAATGTGGAGCGCATTAGTCATGGAATAGAACAGAACGTCGCCAACGCGGCACTCATCAAGCTCAACCAGAATGGCACGCTCTCCGGTACGCTCCGTGCCATCTCTATCTGCAGTGCCTCGCACTACGCGACTGTGGTATCCGCGCGCTCCGGCGAAACGGAAGACACCTTCATCGCTGACTTGGCAGTTGGAACCGGTGCCGGGCAAATAAAGATAGGGTCAGTCCGCAGCTCAGAACGCCTTGCCAAGTACAATCAGCTGCTCCGTATCGAGGAAGAATCGGGATTGCCGTTCGCTGGGACATCTAAGTTGAGCGGAAATCGATACGGCGCGGTTCACGCCGCCGGGGTCCACGCAATCAAAGGAACTGCCGCATGTCCTTCACCCTCGCAACCTTGACGTCTAACCTTGGACCAGTGCCGGCTGTCGAAATCGCCGGCGCGTACTATCGCATTGAGGATGTTCTTCCCGGACTGATCAAGCGGCCCGACCAGGGGCTGCTGGGTGTCCTCCAAAACTGGGCGGCGGCCGAAGAGGCTCTGCTCCAAATTATCGATCGGCGCGGCTATCAATCCGCCAGTCCTTTGCCTACGCCCAAAGATAGTGATTTTCTCGCGCCAATTCTCTACCCATCCAAAGTCGTATGCACTGGCATCAATTACTATGATCATCTTCGAAAAGACATGAAGGTAATGGATTTCGACAAAACGAAATCCGACATCCTTTATTTCCTCAAGCACAGTCACGCCGTCGTTGGCGCTGCCTCCGGAGTCCGGTTTCCCAGCCAGAGTAAAGAGGTTGATTGGGAAATTGAGCTGGTCGTCGTTTTCGGTCGGCGCGCAAGACGCATTCCAGCAGAACGGGCGCTCGAGCATGTTGCTGGCTACGCCATTGGGCTCGATCTCTCGGCGCGCGATTGGCAAATGAATCCTCGGCATTTCAAGAAATTTGATCTCATGGCCGGGAAGTCGTTCGACGATAGCGCCCCCTTGGGTCCCTGCATTGTTCCAGCTCGATATATTGATCCGACCGCACTGGCACTGCGCCTATGGGTAAACGGCGAGTTAAAGCAGGACTCGAATACGCGGGAAATGATTTGGTCGATTCCAGAACAAATCGCCGAACTGAGTCAACACGTGACTATCGAAGCCGGTGATGTCCTCTATACGGGATCTCCCGCCGGAATCGGGTGGGTAAAAAAGACCTTTTTGAACGTTGGCGATCAGATCAATGCTGAAATCACCGGATTGGGGAAGTTGTGCATAACTCTCGGGGCGGATCCCGATGCCGCGACTGCCAAGGGATTATAGCTTCTTCCGAAACTCCGGCGTTCCGAGATTCCCAACCACGAATTCGCCCAATTGACTCGGGAGACAGATCATGGGTCGGTACAAGATCTTTGCTCTGATAAGGAGGCGGATTGACTTAAGCAGCCAAGAGTTTCACGACCACTATCGGCATCCGCATGCCACCTTTGGCATGAACATGAGCACGCTACGTGGGTACGTTCAAAGCCATCAGTTCACAAGCCGCCATTTGTCCGGGCGACAGGACGAATTTGAGGCCGTCGCCGAGTTATGGCTGGACAATGAAGAGGATGTCCGCACGTTTCGCGAGGAACGGAACGTTATCGCTCATATTCTACCCGATGAACCAAAATTCATGGATGTCGGAGCTCTCAAGGTGCTCGCTGCGGAGGAAGAGGTCATAGCTTCAGGACCGGACCCACAATTCTTCCAGGATGAGGGTGACCAAGCCTGGTCGGAAGCTTCCAGACCGACTTCCATCAAATTACTGCAGTTCATTCACAATGCGTACGACGCCGAATGGATTAGTCCCGAAGATAAGGCCCTCGGGTTGAGCATCGGCGCGTTGCGGCATGTTCGCTGCCACCCCTGGCGCCTTATCGCCGCTGATCCTCCATATGCGGGAGTGCGCGAGCTCTGGTGGCCAACACTTACCGCCTTCGAGCAAGGTATCGCTCGCCATCCTATTGCATGGGAAAAGATACGGGGCGAGACCAGTCACTCAACGAGTATGTTGGTTCAAGCTGAGCGCTTCCTTTAAAGTGACTCTGAATCGGTTTGTAGAAATCATGGCGATCGACAAGACATTGGCTGCCGGCGAGATAATTTCTGATCAAAAGGAGAAATTCTCTGTGCCAACAACAACGCGAAGTTTTGACGAAGTCGGAGCTGCTGTGGCTAGGGCACTAGCCCGCCTCAGCATTTCTGATTTGGGAGAGCTCTACGATGAGGAAATCGCTATTTGGCATAATCATGACCGCATGACCCAAAGTCGAGCTGAAAACCTAAAGTTCCTTGGCGAGTTATTTAAATTATTTAAACACCTGAAGTACTCCGAGATCGAGCGACAGATCACTCCTACGGGATATGTACAACAGCATGTGCTGCTCGGTGAGCTCAACGACGGGCGAGTGTTTGCACTTCCCTGCTGTCACGTCGTCAGGATCCGGAACGGTAAAATTACGCGGTTCGACGAATACTTCGATCCCGCACCCCTGTATGCGGCGCTTGGAAATGCGCCGGAGATTCCATTTCAAGCGGCAATGACCAATCCCTAACCGTGGCGCGTCCGACAATGCCGCGTTCCATTGGCTGTCCGTGGTGAGGGCCAACCTGGCTTTTAAGGCGACAGTTCGGAGAACGACCCGTATGTGTTCCGATGCCAAGAATGACCACGCGGCGCGGCTCGACATCCGCAGCGGCACAGTTGACTTAACTTTGCGGCAGCACCTGCTGGGAGCTTGGGTTTTGATGAGTTATATAGAGTATCCCATCGATGGCTCGCCAGAGCGCTATCCCTTTGGCGAGGACGCGAAGGGCCTGCTGATATATAGCTCCGACGGTTTTATGTCCGTTCAGCTCATGCCTCAGGATCGGCGACCATTTCGATCTGGCGACTGGTTTCAGGCGACGGCGAGCGAATTGCGGAATGCCTCGGCATTCGTCGCCTACTCTGGGCGATTCTCCGTCGACGAGGCGGCCGGAAAAGTGACGCACGAAATTGCGGTGTCGTTTTTTCCCAATTGGATTGGTCGGACCCAAGTCAGATTGGCTGGCGTGCAAGACAAGGATTTCGTTCTAAGGCCTGATACACCCATTCGATCCTGGGGGAAGGACGTGATACCCAACCTTCGTTGGAAGCGGGCGGCGCAATGAAATGGTGGTTGCTTCGAGTTAGTCCAAGTCTTGCGGCGTTTGGATGTAACGCTGCAGTTGGAAAACCACATGCTCAACGTTAGGTCTTTTCCTTTGGGAGACGAGGTCGCTCCCGACTTGATTAAGGCGTAAGCGACGTGTGTCGCCGTAGCCAGCCTACCCGTGTTCCGTGATGCCCGACGGCTCCCCGTCTCACATCGTCTTTACCGTACTTCCAAATGAGGTCGCCAGAGAATGACGCGAAGGATCAGCTCCACGCTTACCATGCACTCCGAAGTGCGACCCGACGGCACCCTTGAGCTAACTCTAAAGACAGTGCCCCTCGATGAGCCCTCTGCGGACGAAGTTGTGGTGGAAATTCGAGCAGCACCCCTTCATCCCGCAGATATCGGCCTTCTCCTGGGACCGGCAGACTTGTCCTCGGCTCACAGGACCGGGCAGGGTCAGGAAACCAGGATGGTCTTCCGAATCCCGCCTGAGCGGCTTGGCGCGTTGAGCTCGCGTACCGGCAAGTCTCTACCAATTGGCAACGAAGGCGCAGGTGTAGTTATTGCCGCGGGAGGCCTCTATAGCGGACTCATCGGGAAACCAGTCGCCGTTATGGGTGGAGCAATGATCTCCCGATACCGGATTGTAAAGGGCGGCGATTGCTTGCTTCTCCCGACGGGATGCAGCATCCCACAAGGTGCCGCTGCCCTCATAAACCCGCTGACAGCTCTAACAATGATCGAGACGATGCGCGCCGAGGGACATGTGGCACTCGTGCATACGGCAGCAGCTTCGTCCCTGGGGCAGATGCTAAATCGGATTTGCATCCAAGACCGGATCCCGCTGGTTAGCATCGTCCGCAAGCGCGAGCAAGCCGCACTTCTGATTGGGCAAGGGGCTCAACATGTATGCGATAGCAGCGGCCCGACGTTCATTGAGGACTTAAACGCTCACGTCGCTGCGACGAGATCCACCCTTGCTTTTGACGCGGTGGGGGGTGGCCCGCTTGCAGGACAGATACTCTCGGCGATGGAACGTTCGTGTTCGGCCCTCCCGACAGAATACAGCCGTTACGGATCGTCAATTTATAAGAAAGTCTACTTCTACGGTGGACTCAACACCGGAGCAACGCAACTCGACAGAAGCTATGGCATGGCCTGGGGCGTTGGTGGGTGGTTAGTCTTCGACAAACTAACGCAGATGACGCCAGATACCCTCACCTCGCTGAGAACCCGCATCTGTTCGGAATTGCAGACGACTTTCTCAACTGAATTTACGGGCGAACTGTCTATGACGGATGCGTTGGAGCTCGACAACATTATGGCATTTGCGGAAAGAAGGACGGGGGCCAAATGGCTGATTAATCCCCAGAGGCCCCTTGGTTGAGAGAACACAAGAATCGCCTTCGGCGGCATTCGAGGAAGACGCCCCCACCTGATGGAACACGGAAGGCGCGCGGAACCGCTCATAGAATCGACGAGATCGAGGAGCGTTCGGCCGACGATCCCCAGCAGCGCGGCTGCGTGCAAATCAATGCGGCGGCGGAGCTCGGTCCGCATTACCCGGAATTCGGGCAGGAAATCGCGGCGCGGCTCGACGAGCTGCAGGGATTTTCTCGCAGTATGATCGCGCGAGCGCGCGCCGACGGCAGCGTCCCCGCCGCACACGACCGCTTGAGGCCAAGTTACCCATGTCTCCGGAATGAAATGGGTACCATGTGCCCGGTTAGGACCCTCGGAAATGTGGTAGCGGGGGCGTGATTATAGAACCGGCTACTACCGTCCAGTGGTCGCTAGCGGCTTACGATTCAAGGAGTTAAGTTACACTGGGAAGCGCATTCCCGGACAGAATCCCAGGCGCCGAAAACGCGCCCCTTCCCCGAGTCAGCTGAATGCGGCTTGGAGCACGATAAGGCAGTGTTCCTGCACGTAGCTATATATATCGGTAGATGATATATTTACCCCCGTACGAGGCGATGAGCCGGCTGCTCGATTACCACGGGCGGCGGTATTGGCTGACCAATGGATGGAGCGTCAGGTTCCAGGTCAAACCGGTTGAGGTCACTGAAGGCCGGCCGCACGGGCTGAAGTACTCCTTCACCCTGCACGATCTGGACGGCGCGCGGCTCCTGGGCTTCGACAATGCTCATGGCTTGCCGAGGGTTCAGGCCTATGACCATAGGCATCGGTTTGAGCGTACAGGTGACCTTGTACCGTACAAGTTCCAAGATGCGGACACGTTGTTAGTCGATTTCTTTGACGCGGTAGAGCAGGCCTGCAAGCAAAGCGATGTGGCCTTTGAGTTCGACCCGGACGAAGTGGAAGTAGAGGCTGAGGAGGACGACGACGATGGCACGCAAATCACTGGCTGACCTGCGCGAGGAAATGCGGGCAGTGGTGCGTGGCGAGCGAAAGCCGTCGCCACTTCCGGCTGCTCCCTTGTTCGCGGCCTTGTCGAAAGAATCCCTGGATATACTGGGTACGTTGCTGCGTGAGCATCCTGCAACAATCTCGGCGGTTGTAGCAATGACGGGCCGGGCTCAGTCGAATGTTTCCCGATCTCTGCAGCTGCTGGCGAAGCTTGGTCTCGTCAGACTTGTGCGAGATGGCAGAGAGGTGCGTCCGGAGCCTGTCGCAAAGACGTTGAGCATCGACCTTGCGAGCGGCACCTATGAAACCACTCCAGCAACTGAAAGAGCCGCTTAAAACGATCAGTCGATTTTAGCCGTACGGTCCGACGGCGCTGGGCTCGCGATCCGGCGCTTGTCGAGCGCGCCATCGCCGCAGGGATTCGTTCCGCATCCCTGCGCCGAGCTCACCGGCCACGGTCGGAAAGCGTGCAATGCGCGGCGTGCGGCTTCCGGGGCGTAACACTTGCGCTTTCGCGTACCAAGAAACGATGGTAGCGGGGGTGCGCTCACTGAATATTCGACTGCCGCTAGTGGCTTGATTTAGTTCAGGAACCCGCTAGTCGCCTTCCGACTTCTGAGCGCAGTTCCTACGTTCCGGGGACAGCCACTGACTGATTTTTCTCACGCGTGCTTCGAACCGAGTAACCGAGCGAATCCACCCGCAAGCGCCTGGTGGCTAGCATGCAGGCTGTTGAAAATACTGGGTAGGATTGATATGTGGTACAGGTTATAGTATATTTACTATATGGGCATGCCCTCCCCCGATATCGCCACGATTCAGGCGTTGCGCAGTGATGTGGCCCGGCAGCTTGCGCGCTATGCGCATCGTGTGGGGGTTTCACAGGTGGTAGCCGCAAAACAGCTCGGGCTACCCCAGCCGACACTGAGCAAGATTATCAATGGACATGTTTCAGACATCTCCCTTGAGCTACTGATCCGTGTAGCCATTCGCGCGGGTCTGCCTATGACGCTCCAGACCGGCCAAGTCCCGCAAGAAGCCGGCGCCTTTAGGTCTATTGCTCATTCGCATTCAACCAATGCCCTCCGGTCCAACCTCGGAGCTGCAGCTCAACAATCCTTGATCCAATCCGAGGCTCGTCTAACACCCCCACAGCGACTCGAGGCTTTTCTCGAGCACAATCAGTTGCTGGGCGCTATGCATCAAGCCGGCCGTGTCGCTGAGGCACTACGAAAACGTAAAGACCTGTTCGAAGCGTGAGGACCGATCGGGCAGGCCAATCCGCGCTCCTGTTCCTCGATGTAGCAGAGATCCTACAACGTGAGAACGTCGACTACGCCGTAATTGGTGCCTTCGCGCTCTCGGTGCACGGAGCAATCCGAGGTACAACGGACGTGGATGCTCTCCTCTTCACCACTCCGCAGCATTTGGGAAAACTGCGTGCGGTATTCGATCGAGCTGGCTTTGCAACCGAATTGCGCAGCGGCGACCCGGAAAACCCCATTCTAGGGATGCTCATACTGAGCGACGGTAACAACAACCATGTTGAACTTCTAGGCGGGCTGCGTGGAATGGATCCTGCGATTTTCTCGCGGACAGTGGAAGTTCAGTTCCGCGGCGTCAATCTTCGATTCGTCGGCCGCGAGGATTTGATTGCGATGAAGTGCTTTGCGGGCGGACCCCAGGACCTCATAGATGCACAATCTGCATACCGTAGTGCGCAAGGCCCGGTGGATCTTGATCTCGTGCGCGCTGTGACTCGGCGATTTGGTCCGGAGGCGGCCGATAACCTGGAGCAGGTCCTCTCAAAATGATGCTGCAGTCTGCTTGCCCCAGTCGCTCTCGTATCGCCGAAGCGCGCATCGGCTCAGGTGGTCTTACGGCCACCCTGTCAATTTTCGGAAATGTGGTAGCGGGGGTGCGCTTCGAGGCTTTCCCCACTGATATCCCCTTGCGCCGAAAGGCCTGAAT
>Ga0302307_10000436_pt1 | contig 29112 bp, 20 predicted proteins | sample III_Palsa_E3_2_FD_200530 | JGI IMG/M metagenome (GOLD analysis project Ga0302307, IMG submission 200530) | Peat permafrost microbial communities from Stordalen Mire near Abisko, Sweden - III_Palsa_E3_2 | ecosystem: Environmental > Terrestrial > Soil > Palsa > Peat permafrost | place: Sweden... | reverse complement strand
CTTTGCGCTGGTCGAATTATTGGCCACTGAGCTGATTAAGCCGCCATTTGACCGTGTCTGCACGCCGGCGCACGGCATTCTGCCTGGGTGGCGGCACAACGAGGCGTGGCCCTCCGGCGCCTTGAGCATGGAAGCCGGTTTGGTGGTTAGAATCGCTTCCACGCCCAGGCCCCTGCCCACGCTTCTGGCCGAGGTCGCGCGAAGAAAATTACAAGCTCTTGGGGTGACAGTCGAGGTCGCGACGATTCCCGACCTCGACAAGCAATCCGCAGATAGAGCGTGGATGGATAAAACGGACATCTACATTTGCAGCGAAGTCTTGAGTGAAAATCGGGATTTCGGTTGTTACGAGTGGCTTGCCGAAGACAGTGACTTTCGGCGATGGATGAGGCCCGCTGAACTACAGCACCTCGACCGCGCGCTCATGTCGGTGCAACAGGTGCCGGACCGCGATGAGAGGGTTCGAGCGTATGCCGAGATATGCAAAGACCTGGTCGCCAATGGCTCGGTTATTCCGCTGGCGCATGAGCGTGTGCAAGTCGACGCCGCCGATCACGTAGGGGGCATTAGTCGAATAGCGCATGGTTTTGTGCCCTTCGCGGATCTGTGGATTCGGCAGGACAGTGTTGCAGCGGCGGTGCGGTCGGAGTGAGCGCGGTGGCGCATTCCACCTTATTTTCATCGACAAGCCATGTCGAGTTGACTGCGGCCCACGGCGCCAAACGCGATCGTCAACCCCACACTCACTTTGGGCATAAGCAGGCGTCCTCCCCGTCAATTTGTTAATCTCACACCGAGATGCATATTCCCCATGACGCGAGGAGCATTAAACATGAGTGATTCGTCTGACTACGTGCCACCGAAGGTTTGGAGCTGGAACAAGGCGAGCGGTGGTCGCTTCGCCAACATTAACCGCCCGATTTCGGGTTCGACGCACGACAAGAACTTGCCGGTCGGCCGCCATCCTCTTCAACTCTATTCGCTGGCAACGCCGAACGGCGTGAAGGTCACGGTGATGCTTGAGGAACTGCTGGCTCTCGGCCACCGCGGGGCGGAATATGACGCCTGGTTGATCAAGATTGGCGATGGTGAACAATTCGGTAGCGGATTCGTGGCGGCAAATCCGAATTCCAAGATTCCTGCATTGATGGATCGCAGTGGCGCGCAGCCGATCCGGGTCTTCGAGTCCGGCGCGATTCTGCTATATCTGGCCGAAAAATTCGGCGCCTTCCTGCCGGTCGAAGCCAGCGCGCGTGCCGAATGTCTATCATGGCTGTTCTGGCAGATGGGAAGCGCACCTTATCTGGGCGGAGGTTTCGGCCACTTCTACGCCTACGCCCCGACCAAGATCGAATACGCGATCGACCGCTTCGCGATGGAGACGAAGCGGCAGCTCGACGTGCTCGACAAACAGCTCGCGGGTAATGAATATGTGGCGGGCAGTGAATATACGATCGCCGATATGGCGATCTGGCCTTGGTATGGCGGCTTGGCTAAGGGTTGGCTCTACGAGGCGGCCGAATTTCTGTCCGTGCAGGATTATCCGCACGTTCAGCGCTGGGCCGATGCGATCGGCGCACGCCCGGCCGTCATGCGTGGACGGATGGTCAATCGTGTTTTTGGCGAACTTTCAAGCCAACTGCACGAGCGCCATGAGGCCGCCGACTTCGAAACCAACACGCAGGACAAGCTGACCGCCAAGAATTAGCTGCCTTCGTTTCGAGCGGCAGTCTGGCTATGCGCTGGCCCGATCCGCCACATGGCGGTGACACAAACGCCAGAAAACAAAAAGCCCAGTCGCATGGACTGGGCTTTTGCATGATTCTGTTGGTGGGACGTGACAGATTCGAACTGTCGACCTACGGATTAAGAGTCCGAGCGTGTCGACATTGTTTCAAGTGGATCGAGATACATTGATGCGCGGGGATCCTAGTAATATAAGGGATTACGTGCCATTCGGAAGATTTTTCTGTTGACCGGGATGGATCAATTCCCTTAGGATTTGCCTACATGGTGCCTACACGGGGATTTGATGGCAAAGCAAAACTTCACCGCGGCACGAATAGATGGTCTTCAATGCGAGTCCGGCAAGCAGCAAACTATCTACTGGGATGCGAAGACACCGGGTTTCGGATTACGTGTCACGGCGGCAGGGTCGCGGGCCTATATATTCGAGTCCCGTTTATTTGGCAAAACGATCCGAGTGACTATCGGGGACGCGCGCGCGTGGGACCTTGGCCGGGCGCGCACCGAAGCCAGCCGATTAAAGACACTCATCGACGATGGCAAAGACCCGCGTGAAGTCCGCGTCGATATGCAGGTGGCCCATGAAGCTCGTCGAGCAGAAGCGCGCCGGCAGGATGTAACGTTTGGTGATGCGTGGGACGAGTATGTACTGGTGCGCCAACCCTTTTGGAGCGAGCGACATTATCGTGATCATATCCAGCATGCCAATCTAGGCGGTATGCCGAGAAAGCGGGCCAAGGGACTGACTCAGCCAGGGCCTCTTGCTGTATTACGCCCACTCAGACTGTCCGAACTGACCGGCGCGCGTATTGCCGAATGGCTCACATCGCAAGCGACAGATCGTCCTACAATGTCTGCGCTCTCGTTCCGGCTGCTGCGGAGTTTTATCCGGTGGGCGGCTGATACCCCGGCGTATAGCGGCATGATTCCGGCCGACGCATATAAGTCCCGCGATGTTAAAGATGCGACTCCTCGGGTGAGGGCCAAGGATGGTGATTCACTGCAACGCGAGCAATTGAAAGTATGGTTCGCGGGTGTGCGAGAGATTGCCAATCCTGTCATCAGTGCCTATTTGCAGGGCCTCTTGATTACCGGTGCGCGGCGCGAAGAATTGGCGGCACTGCGTTGGGACGACGTCGATTTTCGGTGGCGTAGCCTCGTTCTCGATGACAAGGTTGAGGGCTCGGGTGGGCGCACTATTCCGCTGACCCCTTATCTGGCGAGCTTGTTCAGTAATTTGAAACGGATTAGTGAAACACCCCCAAACATGCGCCAAATCTCCCGGATTGCGGCTCAGGGTGAGCAATGGTCACCGTCGCCGTGGGTGTTTGCCAGCAAAACCGCTGCAGATGGAAAGATTGCGGAGCCGCGGATCGCGCATAACCAGGCATTAGCTGCGGGAGGCCTGCCGCATTTAACTTTGCACGGTCTCCGACGCTCGTTCGGTACGTTGTCCGAGTGGTGTGAGGTGCCGGTGGGCGTTGTGGCGCAGATTCAGGGACATAAGCCGTCGGCCATCGCCGAAAAGCATTATCGGCGGCGCCCGCTTGACCTGCTTAGAATGTGGCACGACAGAATAGAGGTGTGGATGCTGTCACAGGCGGGAATTGAATTGGCATCTGACCAGTCAACTGAACCGGCTTCGGACCGCTTACCCTCTGACAATGTTGCCATTTGAGCAAGTATTGCATTCGGCGATGAAAAAACCCATCAATAGGTTTATTATAATCAACTCATGCCGAAAATATTGACGGTTCTAGGGTATAACGTTGTGATCTACACGCACGATCACCGGCCCGCGCATGTACATATCGAAGGCCCGGACGGAAGCTGTGTTTTCAGGCTAAATTGCCCATCCGGTCCACTTGATCTACGCGAATCACACGGACTGGCGCTCACGTTGGTCCGTCGCCTCGCACGACAGATCGAGCCGGAAATTGAGGCGCTTTGCGCCGAATGGAGAAGGATTCATGGTCGCTATTAGCAAGGAGCAGTTCGACGCGGCAAAAAAGGCAGATGCGGAAAACGGCCCGCTGGCTATTGGGGTGCGTTACCGCCGGACGAGCCGCAAGATTGAGGTCGAGTACGAGAACGGCGTGTCTGTTGGCGTGCCTGTGGCGATCATCCAGGAGCTGGGTCTGGCGGGCGATGTTTCGCAAGCAGATCTGGGCGATGTCCAGGTTTGGGCGGGAGGCCGCGCGATCTACTTTCCTCGTATTGACGTGTCAGTTTGGACGCCGGGATTGCTGAAAGGGGTTTTCGGCACCAAGGCATGGATGCGGGAGTTGGCGCGCGGCATGGGCTCACTCACGTCACCCGCAAAAGCGGCGGCCGCTCGTGAAAATGGGAAGAAAGGCGGCCGTCCCCGCAAGACGCCGGCTGAAGCTGGTACCACTAAGCGGCGCGGCGCAGTTGATCGCCCACTATCCTCGCAGTTGCGCTGAGGCTCGGGGCGTGCCGCTATACAGGCGGCATCGGACTCAGGCACACGTGTTGCTGGTCAAAGGGCGCATCAGATAGGATGCGATTTTAGTCAATAGCCGATCCTCTAATAAATAGATGAAATCCATTTCGTTGGCCGAAGTCGTCACGTCCATTGCTGCTTTTGTTCCTATCTCCGGAATGTGGCAAAAAAGTGCAGAGCAGCACGAGAAACAGTCTCCGGAAAATGCTCAGCAAAAGCCCATCGTCATTGACCTGATTGAAACCTTTCGATCTTCCGGTGCGGCAATAGAGTTTGCGAGCTATTTGCGTGAGGCTCAGCTCGAGGCGCGTCCGCGCTGGCATAGCCCTCCAATTAAAGATGTTCAGTTGCAGGATGAGAACGCGTTAACGCTGCTTGATCTGATCTCGCTCCACTATAGCCAATTCGCAAAGATATGCGAGAAGCTTAGTATGGGCTTACACGACCAGCACGTACGGATGCGCGCATATGTGCGCGAGGAACGAATACGAGCCGGACATTGGCAGCTAGCGGAGAAAGTTCGCGTCGACCGTGGAGATGTGATCCAGTTTCTCGACCATTATGACATTCCACACACCCTCGATGGACGCTCAGGTGCGGCAGCAGGTCGAAGTGCCGTTGATGATCTCATCGACTCGAGGGAGTCGCCAGCCGATGATGCATTTGTTTCTCTGTATAAGGTTATCGAGGCGATATCTCCACGTATTCAAGTCGACGAGCAAGAAATTCGGGACTATTCCAGCAATATCTATACGGTCCGTTCACTTGGAGCAGCACCAGGTGCCGCGAATAAAGATGGCTCCCCAGAAGAAAGCACGGATACGTCGTTTGGATTCGATTTGCAACGCATTTTGGGCGCGCCTGTTCAAAGAATTTTTCAAGGGTCTCGATCAGCTTCGGGACTACTTCGCATCTTCGGGAGTGGCAACGTTCGCGATTTACCGAAATGGCGTGAACTGACCTACAGCGGAGTGGCGATTTATCGCGCTAAGCTGGAAGAAGATGGGATGCATGAGTTGAGATCCTTGTCCGAACTGGAATTACGATACAAGGAAGAATTTCGCAACTTTGACAAAATTTCGTCTCGCTATCGCACTGAACCAGACAGTGGGGAGCAGGCGCTCAAGCCGCCGGCGCTTGATCTTCCGACACAGGCTCGTTCATACGCAATTGGCTTTATCCGAAGCGAGATCATTCCATTCCTAAATGACCACGAGATTCCGCACAATCTCGGAACGGTTGGCGAGCCATCGATGGCCGAAAAACTGCTTGCGGGTCCAGGGCAGCGACCTCTCACGACACAGGAGCTTGCCGCCGCCTTCGCGGATATCGATGGATGCACGCGCAAGACCGGCAGAGACCATAAAGGTTGGCTTTCCTATTTGCAGGGTAGCCTCCCCAAATGGGCCAAGGTTTCTACGATTCAGTTGTCGATCGGCAAGCCGGGAAAATTACCTTCGACTTGGGACCCTGTCGAATTCGCCAAGAAGGCGGTTCTTTCCAGCCCTAGCAAGCGTCCGTTTTTTGGACAAGCTTTTGATGAACGCTTCGACGGATCTCCCCAGTTAGCACAATGGAAGGATGATTGGCATAGTTGGCGGTATGAAGTGCGCGAATACGACAGGTGAGTTCGTCTATACCGTGCCGTGCTCCCGAAATGCAATGCCCTTGGCGTCCAACGTACCTGCTGAAACTTCGTCGCCCCAGTGCATTTTGGGGTTTAAAACCCGGCAAGCAAACCCGGCAAACGATGGGCAGAATCTCATCAATTTTTGCGTAACTCCATGTTTTAAATAGAAATGCAAACCCGGCAATTCGCTGATGACGAGGCTTGGATTGCCGGGTTATTCATCATCGGTTCTTCGCTGTCAACCTTAATCGATCCCGATGAAGGTAGATGACGTCGCGAAAGCTAACTAATGCTAAGTCGCTTGCATTAGTAAGGACCAACAACATGATGAAAAGCTCAAACGCTGTGACGATCGATCACTGCGAACAAAACAATCAGGGAACCAAGGCATGGGTATCTTCCATGCCGCCTATTCTCCACGCGCAGGAATTCTGGACGACCGACGAAACCGCGAGCTATTTGCGGTGCGAAGCCCAGACGATCCGAAAGGCAATTTCCCAGAAAAGTACTTTTTGGGGGTTGAAACCGCGCCGCGTGGGCCGCCGTCTCTACTTTGCTGCTACCGAAGTTCGTGCATTGTTGGAGGTGGTTTAATGAACGCGCTCACACCAAATCCGCGCTTCCAGTCAGCCGCGACGAGCGATCAGAGCGCATTTGATGCACTTGGTCCGTACCTCGGCGGCGTTACTCTTGCGCAATCGGCAGAACACGATGTCAGCCGCCAAATCAGCATGCTGCTGCTGCTTCAAAAGATTGGGGCGGCACATGGGAGCACCGCGTTCGTCGTCGATGACAAGAATCGTGGTATCCCTGTCGCGTTCAACAGCATGATGCTTCTTCCCCAGGCTACAGGCAAGCGGCTGGCGCAGGATGTAAATGATCTGCTGGTCGAAGTTGCAGCCCAAAGCGCCGACAGTTTTAACAAGAAGCACGCCGCCCGTGAGGCCGAAAGTCTGGCATATGTGGAACAAGTCAAGCAGCTCAAATTCGACCTGAAAAAGGCGGCGACCGACGTTGCCCGTTACACGGTGCTATCCACGCAGCTCGCCAGACTCAACGCTCAGGAGCCGCAGGACGAGGGCTATGAGGATTTCGACGAAAGGCTGGCGACGCACCGGGTGCGCATTGTCGCGCTGGAGCAAGCACACGCACAGGCCAAGGCCGATGGTAATGCCGAGTTTGCGGCGATGCTCCGTCAGGAGCTGAAAGCCACGCGCCTCGAAGAACCGCAAAGCTACGACACTGAGCACCGCCGCTGGCAGACCCTGTTCGATCCGCTTGCCAGCGAAGTCGCCCGATTCGAAGGCGCTGTCGAGCGAGAGGCTTGCCTACGCGATGCACTGGCCGCTCACATCGCCAACGAGCCGAAGAAGCTGGTGGCGCCCAAGTTGGTTTTTCTCAACACGCCGATGCCGGTGATCCGCAAATCGCTCGGCATGGCGCAGTTAGGTTCCATGCAGATCTGCACGGGCGATGGGATTGTCAAGGCGCTCGCCAAGCATGGCGACATCGTCTCGGAAATGTGCAGCGTTCGAGGTTCATCGATTCACCGCGTCTGCCCCGTCCAGCTCACCATTTTCGGGGTGACTACGTCCGCCGCGTTAGCGCGCGACTTGAAGGCACTCGGCGCGGATGATGTCGATTTGCTGTCGTTGATGCATATCGTCACAGATTCACCGTATCCCGATATGGGCTTCGGTGCGGGGCTCTACACTCCGGCAATTCTCACCGAATTCGACGAGGCGATTAAGGTACTGATTGGCAAGAAATTGGTCGACGACTTCGAGGTGCAGCTTATCACGCTGGAGAACGAAGCGACTTTTCTGTTGACAAGCACGGCCGAAAGCATCCGTGTGTTCCGCGGCACAGATGACATGCCCCGGGTCATGGACGCGTACCTGATGCGGATGCCGCAGTACATATGCGGCATGGCTGGTCTTCTCTACATGGGGCGCGGCGAAACTGGCCCACTGTCGGTCAATACGATGCGGAATGCGATGGACATCTGCCGCTGGCTAACCGACGAGTTCGGGCGTGCTGTTTTGCCCACTCCAGAAGCGCCAGCCGAGCATGCCGACGCGTGGACAGTGCGTTACGCGGTGCAAAGCTACGTCGACAAAAACGTGCAATGCAATCAGCTGTGTCCGCTCACGATCGCCTTGAGCATGCTCTATGCCAAGTCAGGGAGCATCGGTCTAACCAAGGCGCGGATCCGTCGTGCGGTTGAATTCATGCACAGGGTCGGTTGGGTTCACCTCCGTCGGGATGGGCTCGACCACCTAGTCGACATTAATCCTCATCATTTCTTCTCCGAGCGTTACCCACAATAGATGTTTGTCCGGGTTCGTCCCAGGAGTGATCAGCCCCTTCTTCATATCCGCACTCGTGCCGCGCGTGTCGTCGGTTTCCGACGCGCGTGCGGCACAGTGCGCCCGAAACGCAGTTTTCTCGCCGAAATGCGGGAAAAGGACCTAAAAATGAACGAAATTTCAATCGACTTACTGGCCGGCAACCCGCCGACCAGCACTTCGAATCACCCGATATCCAGCTCGATAGTCGCGACGTTGGTGCCCGCGCTCTTGGTGGCGTTGCTGGCTACGACCGTGTCGCTCTGCATCGCAACCTACACAGGCTGGCAGCGCGGCGGCTCGCCCGTTGAGCAAGTGATAAACGTCGCACTTGCCGACTTGGCTGTGCTTTACGTGCATTTGCTGCTGACGTGCTGGCGCATCCTCGGCGTAGGCTCCCGTATTGCGTCAGCAGCGGTGTGGTGTGTCGCTATCTGTGTAGTGATGTACGGCCAAGTCTTCTTCGTCATTTTGGCGCAGCAGCATGCGGGCAACCAGCGTGCCGCATTCGTACCGACGACCCTCATGCCGAAATATATCGACATAACGCACGGCCGCGATCTTACCGACATTGCCGGCGACGTTGGGAGGGTCAGCGCCGAACTTGCCCGTGCCCAGTTCAGTGATTGTCGGGAGCACTGCATGGCGCTTGCTGTTCGCAAAGCAACGCTGACGGCTCGGCTTGGGGCGCTTAATACTGAAGCTGATGAGGCAAGACGCCGCGAAGCTGAAGAGGATCGATTTGCCGCGCGTGCCGAACGCGACGAAGCTTTACGCGCCCGTCTTCGTGCTGATCCGGTCGCGTCCTGGATCGCGCTATGGTTTGGTACGACCGAGTCGCAAATCCGGCTGTTGCTTGCCGTCGCATCAACCGTCGCGCTCGAAGGCGCTGCCATCGTGGGCTGGACGCTGGTGTCGGTCGCGTTGGGTCGCGATGCCGGTCGTAACGCGATCGCATCCGGCCGTGAGCTTGGTGAGCTTGGTGCGCTTGATGGTGATCCTGCGGTCGGGATGGATTCGAGTCGCGTGGTCGTGTCCGAGGACGATCAACTTGTTGAACAGATTCATAGGGCAGTCGTCGCCGGCAAACTCAAGCCGACGCAGGATTCGATTCGCAAGTTTCTCCATTGCGGTCAGCCGAAAGCTGGCAGCCTGAATCGTTTATATCTTGCCCGCTTCGGCTCGGCGCGTGGTTAAGGGGAATAGATTATGCCAATTATCGAATATGAAAACGGCCAAGTCGACTATCAGCCACCAGGAATCCAGGGCGCTTATCCAGTCTGGTCTTTTCCACCTATTATCCGAGACGCCGTCAACGAACTCAGCTTGAATGTCCAGGTGCCCGTTGAATCGGCCGCCCATGCCGCACTCGGGGTGGTTTCGCTTGTGTGTCAGAACTTCGTCAACGTTCAGTGCCCGCCATACGATCCCGCGTCGGTTGCGCTTTTTCTGATGACGGTCAGCAAGTCGAGCGGCGGCAAGTCACTCGCCGAACTGTGCTTTCGGCGAGAGATTGTGGCGTTCGAACGCAAGCAGGAAGAAGCGGTCAACACCTCAATGTCGGATTACCGTGCCGAGATGAAAATCTGGGAGGATGATGGTCGCCGGCTGGCCAAGGAATACATTAAAGCCAAGCCAGGGTCGGCCGACGCCGAGGGTATCCGCGCGCAGCGCCTGCAGCATGAAAAAGCGCGGCCAGTAAAACCTAAAAAAAGGGAGATGCGTTTTGAAGAGATGTCGCCCCCAGGTCTGCGAGATGCGCTGGTCGAGAACCATGCGGTTGGTATTCTGTCGCCGGATGCCGGACACGCGCTAAATGGCATGACGTTTAGCCAGCCCGCGACGCTCAGCGGTTACTGGAGCGGGGAAGACCGGCCGGTTGGCCTGGCCAGCGGAAACCGCCGTCCTGTCGAGCCGCGCTTGACCATTGCGGTCCAGACCCAGGAAGACCAATTCGAGACGTTCATGAAAAGCCGCCGTGGCTCTGACGCTTTTGGAACCGGCCTGTTAGGTCGCTTCTTAGTCGCGTTCCCGAAAATCGTCGACTGGCCGGGCCAGTCGACGCAGATCGAGGAGCGGCCGGAGCCTAAGCTCGATTTTTTCAATCAACGGGTGGCGGATATTTTGAATCAGACTTTCCCGGCACCGTGTGATCGCCTTACGTTGAAACTGTCGGATGATGCCAAGCGCTATTGGGCGTGGTTCAAGGACGCGGTCCATAACGAGCTGATCTGCGGGAATTTCTCCGAGGCTATGAAATCTTTCTTCCGCAAGGTCGGCCAGCATGCAACACGATTTGCCGCGTTATTCCATTCTTTCGATGGCAAGGGAGGGGATATTTCGGCTGAAGCCATGAAAGGCGCGATTGCGGTGTGCGAGTGGTACGTGTGGGAATATATCCGCGTTTTCACGCCGTATGCGCCATCCCCGCAGCAAAAAGGCGATAAGGCAGCACTCCTACTGCAGTGGATTCAATATGCGATGGCGGAGCCATGGAGATATCCGAAGCTGACGCCTGGTCGATATACGAAACGCGATTTGAGAATTTATTCGAATATCCGCGATGATCTCGAAGCCTTGGAGATTGCTATTGATAGTCTGCGTTGGATGGGGGATATTGCAGTGCGGCCTGGACCGAAAGGTGGGGACATCATTTATTATCCAGCCCGGACGGCACCTCCCCTGGATGAATTCAATCATTCGTCGTCGGGTCAGACAATGCAACAAAAGCCGTCGAACGATATTTCCGAAAATAAAGGTAATTGGATTTCTCAGGGGCAGCAGCCTCCTCAGGGTGTAGATGGGTCCGCTCAAACAATAAGCAAAGATTATATCGAGCTCGATCCCGAAGCACTACTTTGGGTAAAGCAGGGCCTTGAGAAAATGGCTATGGAAGCTGGGCTTGGCACTGTCGATATTTCCATTAATCAGCGTCGAGGCTGATCTTAAATCCGACTGTTAGTCGACGTGGCGCGTGCTTTTGCACGCGCCTTATTCTTCTCCTATTCCTTCACATTCTATCTGCCCCTTATATGGTGCTCCTCGGTCTTGCGTGGGCCAATGCGTCTGAAAGTCAGTAGATACCACCTGTTTTAGCTTTGCTACATTGCTACAGTAGCATTTGTAGCAGTGTAGCAGGCGGTGTTCTGGGTTTGTTCAACCCTTTTTGGATGCCTTTTGCACCATGATGATGCCCATGGGAATTTTCATTCTGGCCGCTACTGTGACTTAGTGGGGCGTTGTCTTTGTTTACTGTCATGAAACATACCCATTTGCGCATAAGTTCACCAAACACAATGGCGTCGCAAATGTACGATTCACAGCTACGACCATCCGCGCGCAGTACATAGTTGGAGGGAGGTTTTCCGGCGCGTCCCGGTCATTCTTCGTCGTAGCTCTTGACCCCGCCATAAATACTTTGTTGTTTATGATTTTTTATTTAGGCTGCAGAAAGAATTTAGATGAATGACGTAAATTATATTTAAGTTGGCGGTTGGTTCAGACAACTGGGCCATGATATTTTATCCGAGTAGAAGTTTTGAAATATACCTGAGATTTACGTGGCTACAACGGTTTTATCATGCAAGTCCGGGGTAATTTGTTTTCGGTATTAGTATTATGCTTTTAGAAGAGATATTATGGTGAATAAAGAGTATGTAGGTGACAAGTTATATGCAATGAAGGGGGGTGAAATTTGATATGGTCGTTAGTGAATAAGTAAGAAAGTACTCCGGTGCCCGAGATTATGTACCTCAACATGGGAGTCAAAATGAAACGTCATCCTAGCAACACCAATCTCACGCTTTACTATAGCAATACCTATCTCGGCTTGCCTATTCAGCAGGATAAGGGGCCGTTTATCGTATCATATTTAGACTCCCTTCTTATGACAATAATTATCGCTATAGAGCAATATAGGCGAGTATTTGCATTTAGAGTCGATATCCGGCTTCCTGCTGGCATGTATCTGCCAGAAGTTGCTGAGTCTAATGAGGTAATTGGGCGGTTTATCGAATCGTTCAAAGCCAAGATTAAGCACAACCGAAACAAGGCTTTCCTGGTGAATAAGTACGCTCACGATAGTGTCGTTCGCTATGTCTGGGCTAGAGAGGTCGGTGAGCGTAATGGTGTACCTCATTATCATCTCGTTATTTTATTAAATTACGACGCTTTCTGCGCTCTGGGGCAATTTGAACCTGGCCGGGATAACATGTTTAATCGCTTACAAGAGGCTTTGGCGAGTGCATTGTCATTGTCGTACGATGCCGTGAGCGGGTTGATTCATTTTCCCGATAATGCCCGCTATTGTGTACACAGGGGATGTAACGAGGAGTTGGCGGCACTTTTCTTTCGGGCAAGTTATTTGTGCAAAGCTGCCACCAAGGTATATGGAGATGGCACTCATGGTTTCGGCGCAAGCAGGATTTGAAACCGCATCTGTTGCACCTGTTCGATCCAGGGTACGATCACTTGGGGTTCGTTTTTAAACGCATTGCAGAGATGCATGCGTTACCTGCCACGACTGGCCCGGCGTGTCGCACTCGTGTGCGGTCAAGGGCGAGTTCAAGACATCCTGGCCGAACGAAGCAAGTTCGTGCAAGAGCGGATGGCGGTTGGATTTGCGCTCGTCTTAAGGGTTATTCGACGCCTGCTTGTCCACATGTGTCGTGGCATCCTCATGGCGCGGTGAAAGATCAACGACTCTTCGCAAAGCGGAGCGGCCGTTCGTGCGGCGAAACCGGCGGGCGGGCTCATCGATTGCGGACGTTCAGCCACGGACCTTGTTCGGCCCGCTCCACAACGCTATTCGGTCGTTCGTGGCCGCACGATCGGGAGGGAAAAATCCTCCGGCTGAGAACGCATACTTACGACCCGGCACGGTCGGACTCGAGTCTCCCAAATAGCCGTTCAACGTGCTGCAAGCTTCACCCCGACTTATGCGGGTCGCAACGATGGCAGAATCGACGCGGCCCAGTCTTTTTGGAAGCCAACTTCGTGCATATGTACACATCGCTGTAGACTTTCGTTCTGACAATAGACGTGATTCGAAAAGTCGTTAGGAAATAAAATGAGACAAATTGAAAGCATCGGGGTACCGAGTGAAACTCGGAAGTTGCTGCGCGACAGGTTGGAGCGGTTTCTGCCGTCGCATGGTGTTTCATCTGGACGATTGAACGCTGCGGTGCGACCACCTGTTTTTGACGCCCTGTTAGTCGACTTCTACCGAAATCTCGTTTTTCTTTCAGGAGACCAAGTTTCGCGCGCTCGCGAAGCATATGAGTCGGCGCGAGATGCTCTGTTGAAATCGTGTGGGCAGGGGGAGCTCGACCTCGACGACGAAGCACTCGATGTCGCACCAAGCCCGACGGTAGAAGGCGCTACGCGCGAGAACCCCGCCTCCGTTCTCTCGAACGCGGAAGCTTCGATGCAAGGGAATATCCCTGAAGCGGGCACCATCGACACGAACAGTGGAGCTCCTGGAGACGAAACCCAAAACGCCAACGAACCACCGCCGGGTGTTACCTCAAAAATCATTTCCATCCCTCTGAGCCTTGCTGCGCTTTCGCCACCGCCTCCCTTCGACGAACTGGTAACTCAAGGCTGGATTTATATAGCTTGGGACAGAATCATTGTCCCAGAAAACATTTTGAGAACTGTCCTTCGCAGCCAAGACGCGATCGCGGCCCCTATCAGGGCGATAATTGAAGCGCGTGGCCTCGATGACTATGCCTTTTCAAATGACTTTGTCCCGTCTGAGCCACTGCGGGAATTCGCGAACGACGTGGTGGCAGGAAGGCGTCACCCTTCCGAAATTGCTAGTATTTCTCCCGCGTGGATTGCAGCGCGCATTTGGGATACACCACCGCACGCTCCCGTTACCCCGCTAGAGGATTTGGAGCAACACGTGAAGCACTGGGTGAATTGCTGGCGGTCTTTGGGGGCTCCCTCATTTGCACTGACTCAAACACTGGAACCGAATGAGGTCGACGCTTTTATCAATGCGGCTCTCGATGTCCTTACTCGACCATCTGTGTCTCCAAGCTGGGAGGAGCTGCGAGTCTTTGCCGCCGCGCCGATGCGCTTAATGCAACCACATCGAGCCAACCAAATCGACGCCGGACTGCCCTTGGCACCGACATCGACAATTGCGCGCTTTCGATCGATGGAAGGGCACTCTATGCAGCACGCGTTCGTAGACTTCGCCTTTTCTGAGAGCAATAGTTTAATGGCCGTGCTAACGAATGAGCTGCGAGAGTCGCCGTTTGTTCGCGAGGCATGGGTCACCCGCCTGTTGGACCTGATAGTCGACCGACCTATTTTGCTAGTGCAGCTTGGCATGGTGGCAACGAGCACGCCAGTTATTCTCGCAGACATGCTGATGTCCGCGTCGACATGTCCATTGGCGTGTTTGCTTATCGCTCGCTGGGACTACAACGCTGGCGGATGGAACCGCTCTTACCAAACTCACGCCAATCAGACAACCGCAGTGTTTGCGTTCGAAGATTCGCTCGCTGTTCTTACAAGCCACATCGAAGCTGCACGGATACCTGCGCATGAGTTTGCCGCGCTGTACTTAGAAATTTATAAACTAAGTCTGCATACGAACCAGGCATTCCGGCGACGTGAAATTTTGTCGTTGCTTCGTAGCGAACTTGGTGGAACTCGGGCGACTTTTAGGACCGAAGTACTGCGTGCACTGATTGTCCACACGCGGACTGAGATGCATCCGACGGATGCATTCTGCGCAGCGCTAGACATGGCCACGGAAGGAGATGTTTCAGACCTTGTTGAACCGTCTGAGATGGTGACCTTATATCTCGACGAGGTTATGCCCAAGGCTGGTAAATTGCAAGTTGGACAGTTGGACCTCTCCAGCTCGCGCTTGTTATGTGAGCTCGCACTTCGGTGTGAGGCCCGCGTACGCGAGAAATTCCTCGCTGCAATCGATGTTCAAATGTGGCTAAAAGAGAGTCCCTCAGACACTGGCCAGCAGTACATATTTCGTGACCAACTCATCCGACGCATCAGGCTTCACATCCACCTCCTCGCACGCTCTATCGCTGCGTGGCCGTCGGCAGTTCCGCGCGAACTGGTCAGTGGGTTGTGTGCCGCAATACATGCCGGCGCAATTGACCACAGTGACCGAAATCGTCTCGATGCTTTCAATGTCACCCTGACGACGAGTATTTTTGGCTCCAATCAGCCTTCCATCTCACTCGACTTGGCTGCGGCTTTGCGACGGCTTGAAGGTGACCTCTTGCAAACCTTAGTCGCCGAACTGTGTCAGATCGAGGAGCCGGTCGTGTTGGCCGAGATTGTCGCGAACACTCCGGCAACTCACAACGGACTAATTGCGAGCCGCCTACGAACGCTCACGCCGGAAACGTCTTCAAGCGTGTGGAGTCTTCCTGCAATACAGGCGAGAGTAAATGCCCTTCTCGCGACAGGCCTCGTTGAAACGGCAGAAGCGTTCATTGCCGAGGAACGTAAAGCTGTCACTTGGGGAAAAGTACACGGTCGAGAGGTGGTCAGGATGCGCGTCGACCTCGGATTGCTAGTCGCGCGCTCTGATTGGGACGGCCTTTCCACATATGTTGTATCAGCAGACCTAACACCGGCCGAGAGAAATGACGCAAACGATGCACTTGATTTTTATCACGCTTTGGCTGAGTTGAAGAAAGAGCGAGGAGATTTCGCGAGCGCGGAGGCCACGTTCACGCGTCTAAGTCAGCGACATCCTACCGTGATTGCGTACCCTATCAACGCTTTTGTTAGCCAAGTCCACCGACTCTTGAACGATAATGTCTTCCGGGTGCTGGCAGGAAACGACCTCGCCGAAGCGAAGCGCATCCTGAGTGACGCTGAGCGAGACATAATGCCTCTAATCCAACACTCGACGCGCGACCTGAAGCCGTTCAACGTCAATCGCATCATGCTCAAGTTGGCGGCGGCCCAAACGAGAGAGGCGCTCGAATTGTCGCTGCAGATGCGAGAGACAGGCTACGACGAGCACGTTGAGGGCTTCGCCGCTGTAGCTATGGCGAGATTAGGTAGCGGGCACGAAGCGATAACGGCTCTTACAGAGGTCCAGCGAGTTTTTGGTCGCACTGAGTTCCTGGCAGCAATAAGAGCAAACATCGACGCACATCGCCCCTATTCCACCGTACCGAATCTTGCGGTCGACGACGACCCTATTCCTGGTTTACGGCATGCATTCGAGGCATTGGCACGGCTTGGACATGACGAGCAGGCACAAGTACTCCAAGAGCGCGGCCGAATAGACTTATATTTGTTGGAGCAAGTGCGGGGTGCGTGCGCGAGCCTGGTTGCCGTTGCGCCGATGATGGAAAATCTCGAAATGCTCCGCTTGGAAGACAATATTTCGGGCGTTCTAAAGCAGCTCCTTCTCTCGCGATTGGTCGTCCCGCAGTGGGCAGTGCAAGACCAGCCGCGCGGCGGAAAAGCACCATCGGGTGGTGTCGGTGAGCGAGACATCGTAATCAGCAAGGGGACCGCGGAGCTCGCTGTTATTGAGGCGCTGGTTGTTCGGTCGGTCGACACAACCAATTTGACCTTGCATTTCGAAAAACTGTTTGCGTATGGTAGCTGCCGGTTCTTTTTTCATGTTACCTACTCTCGCGGCGCCAGTTGCACGCGAATCATGAGTTTTTTGAAGGAAGCATGTACCAAGCCTCCGAGTGGCATCAGCTATCAAGATGTCGAAGACCTGCCTGACCATGATTCTTCGCCGATTGGCTTCAATGCGTTCTACAGAGTTGATTCTCGCCAAATCATCATGACCTTCCTCGTGCTCGATATGGGGCGGCCGTCCCGAGACAACGTCGCTGGGTCGCAATAGCTTATGTTGGCGGTCTTGTGTGCGGAAATTGCGTAGCCTTTTCGTTTCCGAACACACGACCTACCGCCGGTGCCGACTTCGCACTAATTTAGGACATTCAGCGCTTCGCGACTAAATTCGCTCAGAGTTGGCTGCGCACAACAGTCCTCTCATCGGCCCTGTTGCACAATCGACAGGTTCGCTTGCAGCTCGTTCACAACGTGTCCGATTTCGCTGAGGATGAGATAGTTTCCATCCTCATCAACGAGTTCCTCGCGCCACTTTCGGCTGATCGAAATGAGTTTTGTTAGGGAGCCGCGAGCCCGCTCGATCGCCGTCACTTCCCCGGTGAGGAACTCTGCATAGGGAAGAATACCAAATCTATCTCGACAGTCTTCGATGACCTTAACGGCATTGTTGAGTCGATCTGCTGGAATCACTCCTCTGGAGACTTCGGCATTCAATTCACTGGCTGCCTCAATTGCCCTACTGATAGCGACGCTAGCGAGCGCAAGCGCCTTTCGCCGTCTCTTGCGGTTGCTTTCCTTAACGACCTCGCTATCGAGATGTCGCGTATAGCGAGCGACTGCGAAAGCCCCCGCGACTGCAACGAGCGTGACGATGGACTGCGCCAGAGATAGCCAATCGGCGCGATGAAATGCACTCACTAGCAAGTCCTCTTCGAAAGAATCGGAGAATAGCATGAGCGATAACAGCAAAATCGAATGAACCGACCACATGTTCAATCCGTGAGACGGCTGCCAGAAGCTCTGGACCCGGATGTGACCGTTGCGTAAGCGCGAATTAACGCACACAGCAGTGAGTTAGCCAGCGTGCTACGCGGTAGATCGGGCCGGTGCTGATACTTGATGCTGCTTCGCAAAGTTGAACGGCGGCAGATCGCTGATATAGGCATCCGGCGCGCGCTGCGGCAACTCAGTGAGAACGCGAAGCAGATAACAACTATTCTGTGTCAGCAGATTGCGACTTGTCTCTATCTGTACATGGAATACGGCGCGGACCGTCACGCCCGGCGCTCATCAAATGCAAGAGCGGTTCTAACCGCTCGACTGCAGCCTGCGAAGAGATGCTGTTACAAGACTTCCGCCGCATCTTTCGTCCTGTCCGCGCAGCTCGTGACCGGTTGTTTAGGAATCACCCTGAAATTCAACAATGGCAATCACTTTGAGGCCAGTGTCTCGTCCAGCGCTGGGATGCTCGGCCGCAGTGGCGAACCAGAAGCGGCCGTTCATCCATGAGCTACAGATATGACGACTCTTATGTATTTACTGAATTTCAAAATTAAATATCCTAACCAATTGGTCATTGACGAAAAGGCGAATGGTAGCCGGACCTTTGGGATCGCCGGTTGTGGCAACGATACCGTGATAGATCAAGCCCCGACTTGACACTTCGCTCTCAACCGAGATCGTCCTACCATCTTTGGAAAAATTGATTGTTGCAGGTGCTGGCGGGGATTCCCATCTCATTGGCTTTTCTGAAAATTGCAACTCTTCGCGCCATTTGATCGTGGGTTCCGTCGTATGCAGAAATAAGATCCAACCATACGCTTGATCGACAGTAGCAGGGACAATCGCGGTGGGAGTGAACATCAATTTTTTAAATTTATCAAAACTGAAAATGCCAAAATCAGCACGGACAATTACTGTGTGAGCTGCATCAGACAAGATTATTTTGTTTTGGCTAACAGAATTTTCCGGACATTTTGTGTCTGGATGGGTAGCGCAATATTTCACAAAATCGGACGACAAAAGAAATCCTCCATTTCTGCTAGAAAAAAACAATAAGAATGCCCCGGCGGTGGCTAAAATAGCGATGATTTGGCGCTTTCCCATGAGCCTGTTGGCGTTGCCAAGGGTCATCTTGCCCGTTGTAAGGAACAGAAGAATTAGGATGCCTATGAGCGCGGCAAACGCAAACCAACTGTCTGCGACAACTATTTGATGAAAATATTGTGGATTGCTATCTAGCGAGATTTTATCGCAAAAATGAGATCTGGCACATACTAAGATCGACCTGGACGTATACGCTTCAACAAGACACCCTGCTAAATACAAAAAAAATAATAATAAGGGTGATGCGAATACTAGAAAAACAAATCGCGATGCTTGTTTTTTCAAAATACCAGTCCTCCTGAAAAGCCTGAGTGGTTGAGTAAACTTGGTTTTGTGGTAGCCGCGCTAAGTTATAGAAATGCACCTACCAAATACCTCGGATCACTCTCTGAATAGAGGAGTCTTTGCGTCCCGGGGGCATAGATCGCTGACCCGTTGGTAGGCTTTGGTCAACTCAAAATCGCAACAACCGTACGTACATAAACCAAGATCTTGGCGAAAACTCGTGTAGATCCGATTGGCAAAAATTCTACCACCAACTTTTCTTTTTTAAAGTGTCAGAGTCTCGAAGAGAAAATTTTAGAGTGTCGGATTTTTTTCCGAATCAATGCCATCGATTCCACAACGGGATCGTAAGACCTCTATTGCAATAGGACGCGTAGCTGCGGGTGGAAACGAGGATTTCCGGCTAAAGGCGGAAACTACGCACGAGGACTTCTGATTGAAGGTGATTTTTCCTGAAACCTAGACGCCAATTTTTATTAAAGGCCGATAGTTCGAACCGAAGGATCTTCCGTCAGTTGGTTATAGACTCTCCACGAAATCCTGGGAACTCCAGTCTGTCCCGTTTCTTCCTCTCCCCAAAAAAACTATCCCACAGGAGAGGCCATCACACGGACTCTACAGTGTGCTTGTCGACGGGAGTGGCCGGGGAACATAGACAGTTCGTATCCAGGCCTTCGGCAAAATGCTGGCGTTTTATGAGCTGCTGTCGACATTGCATTTGGCGGACCGACTTAAAGTCATGCCATTTAAACAACACAGACCTCGCGTCGAAAAATCTAAATCAGGGCGACCCAACGTACTGCGCGCCGCCATCCGGTCGCTTCGGCAATCCATTTCCGCCGCAGATCACGCATGAGCATCCGCAAAGGTTTGTGTTTTTTGGATGCATAGCGTTTAAGCGCGAAAAAGTCGTTCAGTGGCTTGCTACGGCCGCTGTCAATTGTTGCCAAATAGGCTTCAAGGAGCTTGCGCATTGCGTTGTAGTATTCGTTTATCTCCTTGTCTCGCGCCCGCTCGAGCAATTGACGTAGTTTCTCGCGCTCGTCCGCCAATGCGGCATCTGCGGCCAGCCAAATGAGCGCGTTTGGTCCGTCCGGCTGTTTTCTATGGGATGCCTGAGATACGTCGCCCGCCGTGGTTTTCATGCCCAGCGTGCGCAGTGCGACGGCTAGGTTGTCCAAGGCCCAGAATGGCGCATCATCGCGCTGCCAATCGTTCAACCATTCGACGGCCTTCCGATTGCGATTGCACGTGACATAGCCGTAACTGACCTCTCCCCAGGCACGCGGGTCGGCTCGTAGTGCCGCGCCATAACGCTCGACGAGTTCGTCGACGCAATAGCCCTTTTTTTGACGTGCGGCGCAGCGTATTAGCGCGATTTTGAGGCGATTGTGCCGATCGGCATCCACATATGGCTGCAACTTGTCGAACACGGCTTCATCGGCAAGATCGATTTCGTCATCTATCCACCAGCTCAGAGTGGACTCGGACGCTTCGTCTTTGAGGCAAGCATCGTGCACCGCCTCTCGTAGTAGATTTTTCCAACGACTCTTTTCGAGCAATGATGCTGCGGCATGGAACAGATTGTCGTCTGGTGCTTGTACACGTACTAAATCGTGAAACGCTTCGACGAGACCCGATGGATTGTCGCTGGTCACCGCGTGACGTACGATTCTAAGCGCGGACGCCGCTCCCGGAAAACATGCACGCAATAGGCGCAAGCTTGTCTCCGCGTTGCCTCGCGCATGCTCTAGTTCCAAGTCCACCAGCGCGAATGCAGCGTAGGTGTAGTTCGGGTCGATATCCCAAGCTTTGCGCAGGCTGGACATTGCCAATTCGATGCGGGCGAGCTTGTGTTGGGCGTGGCCGGCGTACCCATGTGCTAGCGCCGACGATGGATTGATGCGCACCAGTTCGCTCGCCGCATCGGCATAACCCTGCTTGTCATCCTGGGCGCCAAGCCAGTCGGCGAGATCCTTCCAAAGATCGAAATTGTTGGGCTCCGCTTCCAGCAAGGCTCGCATTTGCGCAATCGCCGTTTCGCGTTTTCCCTGTTGCCAGCTCAGGTGTGGGCCAAAACGCTGTATTGCGATCGGGGTGTGGTTGCCCCAGGGCGTGGCCTCCACGAGTTTGCGTGCGACGTCGAAATCCCGATGCCGCATCAGCGCACTAAGCCGAGCGATATAAGCACGCTGATTCAGCGGTTCGAGCTTCGATGCCCGCTCCGCCGCGGCCAATGCGCCACCCAGATCGTCACTCAGATCGGCAACGTGGATCCATGCCATCGCATTGCCTGGGTGCAATTCACTCAGTTGCGCAGCACAACTAGATAAAAGATCGTTGCGCCCCATTTTTCCGGCGAATTGCACGAGCATATCCCATGCAGTCTGATGCGCTGGCCAGCGCCGCAATGCCTGCATTAGCGGATCCAAAGCTTGATCGCGGCGTTCGAGCTTCCACAGAATTCTTGCGCGCAGTACGTAGCATTCGGGGTTTTCGTCGCTCCGCGATAGTGGGGAGTCAAGTAATGCGAGGGCGCCTTCTTCTTGCCCAGGCTCGGCCAGCGCGACATCGACGTAAAGGCGCAACGCCCAGTCCCAAGCGGGGGACAATTGCAAAGCGTGACGTATCGCATCTCGCGCGTCTTCGAAGCGGCGCTCATGGGTCGCAATACGGGCAAGTTCGTAGTGCAGCCTTGGGATCATCGGGAACCGATCGATGGCATCCAGCAGCAACGTGCGCGCTTCGATAAAACGGCTTTCACCAGTCAGATGCAACACCAATGCGATCCAAGCCTGCCATAGCTCGGGACGATGTTCGTGCAATGCCCGTAATTCGCCTTCCAGCTCCATTTCGGATAGCGTATTCTTGGCTAGCGTCTGAAAGGCAAGCATGGTATTGCCCTGCGTCACTTGCTGCCGTAGTTGGTCGCGAATAAATTCGAGCGCCTCGCGACGACTTGCTTGGCTATTGCAGGTGGCGACCAATTGGTTGCACGCATATATTTGGTCAATCGAGTGCTTCAGCGCTTCGCGGCACATCATCTGACCGGCTTCGATTTCATGCGCCGCGAAGTACAGACTGGCCATGACCGCGCAGCCATTCTCGTTTTCGGGTGCCAAATCTTGCGCCTTGCGTAAGGCGGCCCAAGCATCGTCGAGACGCTGCTGAGCGCTCAAGCTAACCGCCAGTTCACGCCACATGAAAGCATTTTGCGGATTGAGGTCGAGAAGATGGCGTAAGACAACTTCCTTGTCTTGAGCCGGTTCCGCAGCCATCCACTGAAGTAGCAATTCGTGCAGACCTATGCAAGTGCGGTACTGTTCGCAACACGTTCTAAGATAGATAATTGCTGCGTATTGTCCATCGCGCTGCGCGACGATTTGGGCCGCCATTTGACGCAAAGCTGCGTCCAGCGGTTCTCGCTCGCATGCAAATTGGATTGTGGCCCAAGCATCATCTAGCCGGCCTTCCTGTTGCGCGAGTCTTACTTCGACGCGTAACCGATCGGCGTGGCGTGCAGTACCACGCAATTCGACCCAATTCTTGCGTGCTTTATCGAGATCATTGCGCTGCAAGTACTTCTCGACGCAAAACAGCCGTAGCGCATCGTCATCGGGGCGACGCTGTAGCGCTGCCTCCAATACAACAAACGCCTCCGTTGTGCGCGACATCATTTCCAACGCGTCGAAATAGCTGCGCACAGGACTTGATGATCGATCGCCCAACCGCTGCATCCGCTCGTTAAGAAAATCCAACCCCTCTGCGGCGCGTCCAACGAAGTAACATCCCTGGCTGTAAGCCATCGAAAAATCTTCGGCGAACTCGTTCAGGCATGCGGCGATCCGATAGTGCTCCAGGGCAAGAGGTTTGTCCGTCAGCCACAGCGCATCAGCTTTTACGCGCCACGCGAGCGACTCGCTGGGTTGCACCCGCAACGCCATATGCAAATTACGTGCGACATTTTGTGTTTGGCGCGCGTCGTCCTTCTGCAATTGCGCGAGACGGGTCAGAAGTTGCGGGTTCTGCGGATGCAAGCGCACGGCTGCTTCGATCGCCTCGACAGACTGTCGGCGTGTACCGATTACGGATAACGCCTGCTCTCTTTGTAGCAGGAGTGCGGGCGTCTCACCGAAGCGCTCGATCAACTCGTCGGCAAATGACACCTTGGCCGTATGGTCGCCGTCGTAGTACGCAAGTGCACGTCTTGACCACACCGTCAGCCAATGATCCGGCGCTTGCGCCTGTTGAGCCTGCGCTATTTCGCCTGCGGCGCTGCGGTCGTGCGTAGAGAGCGCCCGCATCACCCGATAATAGGTGTCCCAATGTACAGCCTCCGGCAACTCGATACCATCCAAGCGAGTGGCTTCGTCCACGGGTAGCATCAGCATCCCGCGCGGTCCAGACGCGCGCTGATCTGCAAAGAGCGTCTTGGCTTCGAATTCGGTATAGATGTGCTGTAACGGATCACGCAGTAAAACCGTACCGCGCAGCGCGTCATACCCGACCAGTGCCTGCAAATGCCCAGCGTTAGTGGACTGTGTCGTCAATGTAAATGGCAGGCCGGCATCGATCAGGCGCTTGGACACCGACCAATCGGCCGTGAACTCCCTGACCAGAAATCCATTGCGCTCGGCCCACGCTCGCTCGCTATAGCTCGGCGTGCCGTCGTAACAAATTTCCTCTGCAATTTCCAGGTGCGAGGCTTCTTGCCCCCAGTATCGACTCAAAGCACTTAGCGTCGCCGGGGCGCAGGTCATGTGATGTTGTCGTACGAAACCAACATTCAGCACGACGCGGCGGGGTGCCTCGCTCAGAGAGAACGCCTCAATGCGCCCGGCGATGGCGCTGTGGAATGGGTCTCCCAAAGCGCGACAGCGGTCGAGCGCCTCGTCATATCGTTGCTGTGCCAGCAAGCATCTTGCAAATTGCTGGTTTAGCCCGGTTCGACAGGATTTATCAGCAAGCGGATAGTAAGTTTGACAATGCGCCAACGCTTGCAGCGCCTCGTCGAAGCGACGCTGTTCAAGCAGCAGCATATAGAGCTGCGCTTCGATTTCTCCGCTTTGCATCTGGCCCGAACCTTCTGACAGTAGGGCTATTGCATCGTCGTCGCGCCCAGTCAGGCTATATAGTTGAGCCAGGACTTGGAACGCGCTGCGGTAGCGGCCATGGAGTTCTAGCGCTCGGCGAGCCGCCGAGATTGCGTCGTCATATCTATCCTCCGCTATCAAGCTGTAGGCATAACAGACCCAAATCCACGGGGCATCGGGCGTCAGCGCCATTGCTTGATCGAACCGGAATGCTACTTGCTTCCAATCGCGCAAAGTGGCCGCCAGACCGCCCAGGTGCGCATGCCATTCCGCACGGCATCCGGGATCCCCCGACTCGGAGACGTCCGCCGTGCGGGCCCATTGCCATGCTTGATAGATTCCCTTGCGGTCGGTCAGATACAGTAAATATTGCAGCTGCGCGACCGGATGTTTAGGATGCGCACGGAAAATTTGCCGTTGGATCGCATGTGCGCGCAAGCTTCCACCTAGTAGGCGGGTGACCCGCGCTAACAGTGCTTGCGCTTCAGGGGCTGGATTCCGCATCAAATCGCCCAGCAATGGATAAACGCTGTAACTGTTGCCCTGATCGGCAATTGTAGTGATGTGCTCGATTAGTTTATGCGATTCGAATGCCATGACTTGATCCATACGGTCATTTTTTATGAGACAGGGGGCAAACCAAATGTCGATCGAACGGCATCGTTCGGCGGTGTAGTTCTCTGTCGCAAGGGCAGAATCCTGGCGGACAGCAGTCTATATTTTTGACGATTTCCTACTGCTTGTACACGGATATCCGCATTCAGCGATTGATGCCGATTTATGTTGCGTCGCGGTAACTCGAAATCGAAGGATCTATCCTATTCGCGGAATCTCGATCCCTCTTGTACTGTTTCATCATGTCAATATCGCCTCTCCCCTGTTTGCTAAGCTATGTTTTATACCGACACGATATGGCAATTGTTGAGGTATGCTCGATGTCAACTAAATCAGGTAGAAGTCGACCCTGAAGCGACGGCCACGTTATTCGAAAGGAGACGTTTACGGCGCACTAGCTTTCTTTACCGCTCTGTGTTTCGCCCCTCGTTGCAACACCAAGTAAGACTCGAAACCGGAGCCTCGCCGTCGGTACCACGTGAGCTTGTCACCACTAACCACAAATAGATCAGATTTCGGCTCAAAGTTGGGGCAAACAAAAGGTTCATTGCCGAAAGAACCATCGCTACAGAATCTAACGTTTAACTTGTGGCCTTGGGTATTACCCTTCAATGAACCTGCCCATACTCGCTGCGTGCTTCCGTCACTCCAGGTTCCCGAAACTTGATCTCCGTGTTGTTCCAAGTCTAATTCGGCGCCGTAATAAAGCCCATCTTCGGTTTGGTCCTGAAATTCCCAATGGCCGTCGAAAGGGCCGTCAGCCATTGCCGTCAACGGAACTATAGCTACTGCGAGAAGCAGAACGGTACCCCAATGTATTTGCATGCTGATAGGGAGGCGATTGAAATTGTGTTGGCGCCAAATCGCGCGTGTCTTGTCCGTGATTGCCGACGATTAGCACTGGATGTCGAACGACGGCTTCGGTTCAGGTTCGGCGCCCTGCAACCCGAAACCATCTCGGACATTGGCTACCGCTGCACTGAGCGACTGCTCATGATTGCACATCGGTCACGCTCTTCGGGGCATCATGTATCCGACTCCGAACAAATACACCGGATGACGCTTGCTCGTCGTACTGGCGATCCAAGTTGCTTAGTCCGATCAGAAGTCGCACCAGTCGGCGTAAGGTAGTTCACCTTTTTGCTTGGGAGCATCATCTACGAACAGCTCCCAATATACCGCAGGCGCGTGATCCATGATTCGCCGTTGATCGTGACTTCCGACGCGCAAGACTAGCTGCGCCGTTGCATTGAAATGCTCGCGCAGATTCAACGCCTCGCCGGGCAATATCCGCAGCGTCCGACCATCCGTCCGCTCAGACAAGTACCGGTACCATGAGTAGCCGAGGCCCTCTATGCGATTCGCACCGTGCCTGCGCATGTGCTGCATCATTGTGCCGTCGTGTGTTCCGATAATATCGGGGATTGCGACGCGCAGCGCCCAGTGATGGGCTGTGAGGTTACCTTCGTTCTTGAGTTCTCCAAGAAGTACGTACTCGCGTTGGTCACCTTGTATGTCGCCGCGAGTTACCGTTTTGAACGAGGCCGTTACATGAGGTCGAGTGCGCCGATTCATTACGTCGCGAATGGCGAATCCGTGCATCGGTTGAGCTGATGCGTCGATGCGGCCGTAAAACTTGCGGTCGCAGGTATTTTGATACGCTGTATCGCTTTCTTCGACTTTGACAACGAAAATCGATCCGCCATCAGCCGGGATGTGTTCGATAGTAAAACCGCGCAGCACCGGGTCTGTATTAGAGACGATGATTTCCCTCAGCCGATCTTGCGTCATGCGGGCGTCTTGCACTGGCGAGATGTCGCCAGCATATGACTTGCCGTCGCGTTGAACTTCGCTGAGACCGTATATCAGTGTGCCACCGCCCGCGTTGGCGAACGCTGTAACGTCTGCGATCAAATCCAATCGCGCCCGATCAGTCATGTTGTCGAGTTTGGCTCCGGCTTTGAACTCGAGGCTGACTGACTCGGCCGCGACGTCTCGAAGTGCCTTAATGTCTTCAATCGTTTCGTACACGCTGCGTCCCCATGATCGTTAGCCGCGCCTCACGAAGACGCGTTGAACACTCATGCTACTTCAACTTCGACATCGGTTGGCCGCGCGGGCTCGACCGCTGATTTATGCGTTACGTCCCCTTGAATGGACGCTTTATTCGAGCCTCCTACCGTTTAGGCGTAGCATCTTCATTTTTTATGCTTCCGCGTTTTCCGCATCAGTCATATTTTTTCCAGGATTGCCTTTGGCCCAGAGGTACTGATCGAAGACTCGATCACTAAACCACGGTTTGTGAATTTCCACTTTTGCATCCTGCAGCAAGGCAGCGGGCACAGCAGACCAGGCTAGTTGTCTCTCCAGCCCTTTGATGGCGGTGCGCAACTCTGTATTCCACTGCGAGATGTGCTCGGCCCAGGTCTTTTCGAACCACGGGTAGATTGTCTTCTCGTCTGGTTTGCCTTCACCATGAGGAAGAAGTGCTCCCAGTGCCCGCGAGTCATAGATCTTGATCGAGTGCCGGCCGGCGAACCAGAGGAATTTTGTAGCCGCTGATATCAGCAATTGGTTCTCTTTGGACCCGTAGTTACAGCTCAATATATGCGCCAACTTTCCCACCACCAAAGGGTCCGCACTCTTCATTTTGGCGTGTTTACTAACTAGGTCCGCGATGCTTTGCCATTGCTTCTGCTTCGCCTGTTTCGTGAGCGGGTTTTCCTCTTCGTCTTTCGACGAGATTCCTCGCACTACCTTGTACTTGATGGCGAGGCGATGCATCGCCTCGCCATTAATCTCGCTGGACGTCGACATAATCTCGTCGATCAAGTGTCTGTCAGTTGTTGCCCAGAGATTCAGATAAGTGAGCGCCGCGTGGTTAAAATGGCGCTGTTTCTCCGTTGTGTAGTCAATTTTCATAAGTAGCTTTGAGTTCACTAGATAGGGGTTCCGATTGCTCTGGGTCAAAACCAAATACAATTCGTGGTGTGGTTCGCCCATGAGCGACCATCCACAACTCTGTCGCGGCCGAGAAACCGTGAGGTCCCCTCCGCTCACTCGGTGACTCGACTGATATGGTTCTCGAATGAAGGTCCGTTATCCGCTTCGCCGAAACCCGAGCCGACTCTTCCACCAGTACACGAAGCGTGATTGCTCAAACCCCAAGTCTGAGTATGCGTTTAGCCCGTGGATGAGCGACCACAGTCGCGTCTCATTGTCTTCAATTAGCTTATGCAGGCGCTGTAAGCGCCGGGTGAGTTGGTCGGAGTCCATCTCCTTGTGGTGCTCAATGACAATGAAGAATGCGCCGCGGAACGCACGTAAATTCTCGTATGCGAACGCAACTTCGCCAGCGAATTGCACGCCCAAAACTCCGACCTTGCCCGGTGTACTGTCAAAGACCGGGTCTACGGGCATCGGGATGGGGTATAGCGGGAGAGGCTGTTTTTTCTCCACGTGCAGCAGTAGGTCGGTAAAAAGTTGCTTGAGAAGCGGGAACGCCTCCGCGTGCGACTTCAGCTCTCCAGCGATTGCGCTGGCCCATCCCGTGCTGTCGAGATGCCGACGGTATTGCTCTGCCACAAAATTGCTCGCATACGCAACTACCAAGGCTGCGCCTGCGGCGATGATTGCTGCGCCGATCGTGACCACTCCCTCTAACATCTTCGCACCCCCGTTTGCCGTTGCCAAGAGTGTACGGCTTTGGATGCCAAAAGAGCCATTTGCACGCTTTGGCACCGTTGCGAGCATCAACGGCGACTCTACTTGGCAACTTAACGTCGGTTTTGTGGGGGAAGCAGATTTCAGCACGTCTTAGCACAAGACATGCTGAACGGTGCTTTACGACAGGTTGTTGCCCGACGAAGATGGTATATGTCCATCGGGTCGCGATTTATCCCGGTATCACTCAAAAAAATAACCTTCCCGCAGGAAGGTCCGTTACCCGGTTGCCCGGGTAACGTCACGGCTACTTAAGGCTTTTGTCTTGCTGGCAAGCCGCGACGGGCTTGAGTTCGCCTCCGCCTATTTTGACGATCTGCATCGACTGCCGGTTGGTCTGAACGGTCAAACAGCCGCACGAATCGCCCTTATCAGTCGGCGGCATGTGGTCAAATCCAGCCGGTTCGCCGCTGACTTGTCCGCCGACGATGTTCCAGGTGCCGTCGCGGTCTTTCAAGGTAAGGCTCGACGGCATGTCGTTTTCAACCCAGCCACAGCGCTTGGCGGCAGGGC
>Ga0302307_10000432_pt1 | contig 29332 bp, 21 predicted proteins | sample III_Palsa_E3_2_FD_200530 | JGI IMG/M metagenome (GOLD analysis project Ga0302307, IMG submission 200530) | Peat permafrost microbial communities from Stordalen Mire near Abisko, Sweden - III_Palsa_E3_2 | ecosystem: Environmental > Terrestrial > Soil > Palsa > Peat permafrost | place: Sweden... | reverse complement strand
GAATGTTCTAAACTCAATTATACCTATATCGTTTGGCACCATATTTATATTATTCAATAATAATGAAAAAGAATATCAAATTTATAATTGTACTTTTATTCTGCGTGTTTTTAACTGCTAACTTGTTTGCACAAAAAGGTAGTATTAAGCAGGTTAAACTTACCGATTTTCAGTTACAGGCATCAGGCTTGATCAGCGAACAAGGGAATGCCATATCAACAACAAACTATCAATCCAGCGTTTATTGGTTCCCGGTAAAGGTGCCTTCAACTGTTTTAACAGGGTTAGTAGCCAACAAAATTTATCCATCGCCATACCTTGGACTGAATAATATGCTGATACCCGATGCATCAGACAAATTCAACAAGGAATATAATTTAGAACAATACAGTTTTTTACCGAATCAGCCCAATCCATGGAAAAAACCTTACTGGTATCGTACCACTTTCACCGTACCGGCAAGTGATAGAGGAAGAGTTTTTCAGTTAATATTTAAGGGGATAAATTACCGTGCCGCAGTTTGGGTAAACGGCAAGCAAATTACCGACTCCACTCAAATGGCTGGCATGTTTGCCGAATATAGTCTGGATGTAAGCAAACAAATAATCGCCGGAGGCCAAAATGCTTTAGCTGTTGAAATATATCCGTTAGATGAACCGGGATACCCTGCTAAAGAGCAATTACAGGCAATGGGCCCGTTTTATGAAAACGGTGGACCCACAGGTGATATAGGTAAAAACGTAACCATGTTATGTTCGGCAGGATGGGATTGGATCCCGCCCGTGCGCGATCGTAATATGGGGATCTGGCAGCCGGTTTACCTGCGCACTACAGGCGCTGTAACTATCGGGCATCCGCAGTTAAAAACTGATCTGCCTAATTTGCCGGATACCAGCGTTGCTAAATTATCATTGAACCTAACGCTAACTAATCATACTGAAGCTACAAAAAATGGTACACTGACGGTTTCTATCAAACCTGAAAATTTTGCGGGTGCTGCTGTACAATTTACAAAGGCAATTACAGTTGCTAACAATTCATCAAAATTGATTGAGTTGAATGCTGATAACATGAGCGCTTTGCTTATGCGCCAGCCGCATTTGTGGTGGCCAAATGGTTATGGCAGGGCAAATCTTTACCGTATTCATCTTAAATATATTGATGCCGGTGGCGCAATGGACGATACCACCTTCTTATTCGGCATTCGTAAGGTTGGTTCAACAGCAACTACTATAAACGGTTTTGTTCGCCGCGATTTTTATGTGAATGGCAAGCGTGTGCATTTAGTTGGTGGTGCCTGGGTGCCTGATATGATGGTGAACCGTGATTCTGCGCGTTATGATTATGAAATGCACCTATGCCGCAATGCAAATGTGAATTTGGTGCGGATATGGGGTGGCGGCGTTACGCCACCAGATGACTTTTGGAATGCGGCCGACAGATATGGCATGATGGTATGGTCGGATTTTTGGGTTACGGGTGATACTCAGGGCGAATTTAAAGGTTCACCAGACTGGCCGCTTGAAGGTAATGTATTTGTCAAAAATGTGGTTAGTACTATCTATCGTGTGCGTAATCACCCAAGCCTTTTGGTGTGGACAGGTGGCAATGAAGGCCATGCACGTAAAGAACTATATGAGGCCATGCGCAATAATGTGATTAACTTAGATGGTACCCGCCCTTATATTCCTTGTTCATCGGGCTTTGCCAAATTACCAGCAGGATGGAAAGGCTCATGGCCGGATGATAAAGCTTCGGGCGTTTATAGCGGCGGCCCATATGCATGGAAAGACCCTAAAGAATATTATAAACTAGCCGATGCGGGTAAAGATTGGGTGTTTAAGGATGAAACTGGCCTGCCATCGCAGCCGCCATATACTACTTTGCCTAAAATAATTACCAATTTAGTTTGGGATACCAATCTGCCTTTCCCGCTTAATAATAGCTGGGGATACCATGATGCTTGTACCGGTGCGGGTAAGTATGATGAGTATTATAAAGATATGGTGAGCCGTTATGGTGCCCCAACAAGCATGGTCAACTTCTCCGACAAAATGCAGCTGATGAACTTAACCGGTTATCAGGGTATTTTTGAGGCTGATGGCCATAAACTGAATGAAACAGGCGGTGTAATGCTATGGAAACTAAACTCCGCATTCCCAAGTGTGATTTGGCAGATCTATGATTGGTACCTTGAACCTAACGCTGGTTATTATGGTATGCAAAATGCCTGCGAGCCAATACATATACAGTTTAACCAGGATGATTCAACCATTATGGTGATCAATCGCACTTTAAAAAGTACCGGAGTTTTAACCGCACAGGCTGATGTTTATTCGGTAGAAAGTAAATCATTGTATCACCATACCAGCACGGTTAATTTATCATCAACCGGAACACAATCAGCAATGCCTTTAAAAGCTGCTTTAGCTGATAGTAAAGAACTGTGTATTGTAGTATTGAATTTGAAGGATGCAACCGGAAAAGTAATATCACATAACACTTACTGGACAGCGCCGGGGAATGATTACAAAGCATTAAATAACATGAGCCATACAACAGTTACCACTAAAGTAATCAGGACTGAAAAAGGCTATAAAGAGAATAAATACATTTTACAGATTGCCAATAACACCAAACAGCTAGCCTTTTTTGTAAGGCCACAATTAATGGTAAATGGTGAAGAAGTTATGCCATCATACTGGTCGGCTAATTATTTTACCCTTGCACCGGGTGAAAGTACGACAGTATCTGTAAGTGCGCCATGGGCTAAACTGGGGGGGCAAAAGCCGACTGTTTTAGTTGAGGGGTGGAATGTGGATAAGCAGGTGGTGACTTTGCCGTAGGTATTTTTGAATTAACAGGCCGGAGGCCTGCAGATAGTGGTCACTCGGCTGGAGCCGAGCGACTGCGGGAAGATTTAATACAAAAGCCCGGCTGAAGTTGGGCTTTTGTGTTTTAGTTCTTGGGTCACCCTGAGGGACTCGAAGGGTAGGCGCAGAGGCCTTTACGCTATACTTCGAGTACCCCGCTCTCCATAGTTTCCAACTACGGATGAGTAAGCCCGGAGACTTTAGTCTCCAATATTACCAATTCTTTACCTGCTTTATATAAGCTGCCAGCTGCTGTGCAATTAATACGTGCTGCGCCATACCGGGATGGGTTCCGCAGCCATCATTATAACTTTGCTCAAAAAAGTAATGGTATACCTTTTTATCGCCTTGGTTGTTTAAATATTGCTGGATGCCGGTAATGTATTTTTTGAGCATAGTCCTTAACTCAGCGTTGGCCATTGGGCTGCTCACGCAGATTATATCAGCTTTTGGGTAATAAGTCCTGATCCTGTTTACAAAGGCTACGTAGGCGCTGCAAAATGCGGTAGAATCCTGCTTGCCATCGTTTTGACCAAGGCAGATGGTAACTACATCAGGCGTGTATTTTGAAAAAATCCATTTTAAAGAATCATCCCTTAAATCTACTTTGTCAAATACTTGTGGCATTAATATATTCATGTTGCAGCAGCTATGGATCAACCCTATACCTGATACAGCGGTGATGTGCCATTGTGCATTTAGCTCGCGTGCTACCAGCGGGCCGTAGCTTAGGTAAGCGTTATGCTGATCATACCATTGGCCCTTGTCACATTTCACTACAGATTCATCAATACCTGAACCACAGGTTATAGAATCGCCTATAAATTCTATTTTGTGTTTAGGTTCACTTACAGGTAACAGTTTTTCGCATTTAAAGCCCAGGAAGTCTATATAACCAATGCCCGATTCGGTGTCTTTACAAATAGTAACCGTATGCACACCCGGCGATAGATCTTTAGCTACTTCAATCACATTTGTTTTGCCGGTAGTTTGTATACGGTAAGGTTTGTTATCATCAATAACTATCTCCAAATAATTATGCGTTTTGCCATACAGTTCTTCATCATTAACTGAGATTGACAACGAAGTGCCTTTAAACTTAGCCTGCACATATACCCCCGGCGACCAAAACCTCGGTTTTTCCGGATCAGAGAAATCAACCCGGCCAATGTATTTTATATTCTTGTTATCGGCTTTATAAAATGTAACGTCGTTATGTTTTGCCGGTTTTGCAAATGCGCAAAAGGTAGTCAAGAGACTTAAAAGCAAGCAAAAAGTATATTTCATTATTTATTGATTAGGTGGAATATATTTACCATATACTGCCAGTGGTGTTAAACGGTTTTGGAATAAAGTATGGCCGTCCATAGAAAATTGTTTAAAATCATCAGCACTTTTTTGGCCGGGATAGGGTGCGTAATACTGTCCCAAACCATCGTTGCGCCATACCAGCACAAATGAGGTTTTTGGATATTTTTGCAATTCAGGCAGTAAAACTTTTGTCCACCAGTCACTCATTGGAATGCCCTGGTAGCCGGTTTCGGCAAGGCAGGCTAATTTATGATGTTCAGCAGCAATTTCCAATTGCAGGGCCATGCGTTTGTCTAAATTCCTTTGATAATTAGCTACGCTATTGGTGCAGTAATTGTCGAACCCAACAATGTCTACATAATCATCTCCGGGATAGCGTTCTAAAAAATCAGCTTTATTATCAAAATCAGCTACAGAGTAAACGATGATAAGGTTATGCAAATGCTTTGTATTGCGCAGGTAATCAATAGTAAAGCGCCATAAGGTTTTAAACTCATCAGGTGTGCATGTATTTTTGCCCCACCAGAACCAAAATCCGGTCAATTCATGAAAAGGGCGGAAAAGGAGTGGGATTGCCTCGCCATCTGGCCCTTTCAGTGTTTGGGCATAGGCTGCAATATTATCTAAATATTGTACATAGGTTGCATGGTGCGCGCCGCCGGGAATGATCTCTCTTACTGTATGGTGTTCTAAAGTATCCCAGGCTGATCTGCCATTGGTAGGGTTATCCATATGCCAGCAAAACTCATTAATGCCGCCACGATTGTATGCCTGTTGCACCAGCTTGCGTTGCAATTTAAAGGGAATGCCATTAATGTCGCTATCTCGGCCGTGTTCCCTTCTGGCAAAATCCCATTCATAAATTGAAGGGTAGGAGCCGCAAACGCTTTTAACATCCGAACGGTTAGCCTCATATCGCCAGCCAACGCCATAAGCGGTATCATCGTGATGGCCGAATAAAGCGCCTGCACCAACCAAACGCTGCATACTGCTATAAAGTTCTACTGTTTCAGCGGTTGCCAGCTTATCACTTGGCGGGTAGATATCCTGAGCATATATGGGAGCAGATAAAAGTAGCGATAAAGCCACTATACAGCACTTTTTCATAATAGGTTATTTTAAGCTTAACAAATAAAAAGGCCAGGCGTTTTTGGTGCCGGGCCTGTTATAATAAAACCTTATAATTTACTTAATCTAAGCATTACTACATCATGTGGGGCAATGGTTTGTTTAAAGGTTTTATTGGTTGTGCCAACATCTTTTTTAATCCACAGGTCGCGCAGTTTATAGGCTTCTGACTTGAAATCGATATTCATGTGTGATACTGTGTCTGTTATCAGATGCTCTTTCCAGTCGAAATAAATGTTTTGCTCACGCGATGAACGGTTCAGGAAACAAACCGCTATATCATTATTTTTTAATGGTTTTACCCATATCTCCAACCCATCAAATGAATAATATTTGAAACCTTCAACACCCAATGAGTCCTGATCTACAGCTATAGCTTCTTTATTGGTAAGTATGCCTTTGGTTGCATCGGTCATTTTACGCAGATCATTGCCCGCAATAAGTGGTGCAGCAAGCATACACCACATCGAGAAGTGTGCCTTATCTTCGCTATTGGTCATGCCATTGCCAACTTCAAGCATATCGGGATCATTCCAATGGCCGGGGCCTGCATATTGGCGGATGGCATTTTGCAGGTCAACAATATGCATTACACTATATGATGACCAGCTTCCGTTACTCAGATCTTTATCAAACCCGGCATGAATATCGCTTGTGGTGCGCCATAGCTGCCCCACATTTTTAGCCCATAACCAGGGCTGATGATTTCCCCATTCACACAAACTAAACACCATTGGCCTGCCCGCAGCGCGAATAGCTTTGCTCATGGTAGTATAAGCATCGCGGGCGTTTATACTGTCAGTATTGCACCAGTCGAATTTTAAGTAATCAACACCCCATGAAGCATATAAACGTGCGTCCTGGTACTCATAGCCATGTGTACCGGGATAGCCTGCGCAGGTTTCTGTACCTGCACAATTATAGATACCAAATTTTAAGCCTTTTGAGTGTACATAATCAGCAAATTCCTTCATTCCGTTAGGGAATTTTTGAGGATCAGCTACCAGGTTTCCGTTGCTATCTCTTTGTCTTGACATCCATCCATCGTCCAAAACAAAATAAGTATAACCAGCATCGCGCATACCTGATGAAGCATAGGCATCAACCATAGCTTTCAGCATCGGCTCGTTAATGTTTGTCTGGAAAGTGTTCCAGCTGTTCCACCCCATTGGAGGGGTCAGCGCTAGTTCTTCGAACTTTTGTGCAAATAATTGGCTGTATGAAGCAGTGCTTATCAGCATTGTAACCAGTAAAATTTTGACGTATTTCATTAATTAAGTTTTATTATTTTAATTCCCCTCCCGGCAAATTCAATGACCGGAAAATATCTATTTGTGATGAATACTTTTGTACAATAAGTGGCCTATTTGTATTGTTTTTTGCATTTACGAAAACAAGGCTGGCAATAGTTACATTATCCATACTGATAGCAGGTCGCTGGTCATTGTTTATAAGCTGCAGTTCAATATCTTCCAGTTTTATGTTATTCGCATGGCGGACATAAATGCCGTAAGCAGGTAATATGCCAAAGCTGCCGGGTTCAGGGTAGCCTTTTTCCAGTTCAGGTACATCACGTTTTGCCTGTTCGTCTGTTCCATTGCCGCTAAAATAAAATTTCGAATCTTTTATTTCAACATCTTTTATGTCATGATCTTTTATGCCGCTGATCATTATGGCTCCGTTAACATTGTAAGCCACTATATGACTGATAATTACCCGCCTTAGTTCGCCGATCCTGGCGCTGTCAGGGCCACGCATACGTGATGCCAGGCGTAAAAATATAGCGCTGTTAAAAATATCACGCATAGTGATGTTTGAGATACTTACATCTTCAAGCAAGCCGCCATCAACAGTTTCCAGAGCCAAACCGCGGCAATAGTTAAATACACAATTTGATATAACGATATTTTTAAAGCCGCCATTTGATTCTGTGCCAAGTTTTATTCTACCGGTTGGGGTAAAGCCCGGCGCAATGTTACGTTTATAAGTACCGTCAAGGAATGATCCTTCATTAAAGCCGCTTACCAGACAGTTGGTTATAGTTACATTTTCAGTAGCACGTGCCTCACCTAATGCAAATGTACTTTTTAGGCATATGCCATCATCATTAGGAGAATTTACGCTGCAATTACTTATATGTACATCACGACAGCAGTCAATGTCCATTCCGTCGCGGTTAGTATCCATTTTAACATTGTTGATGGTTAAATTATCAACTCCGGTAGCTAAAATACCAAACCAGCCGCCATGTGCTATACTTATATCGCTAATGTTAACATTCCGGCATAGAAGCAATGCTATAGCTTTATTAGCGGTTTGTTTGCCTTTAACATAATCATGGAATAATCCTTTTCCCCATATTGTGCCTTGCCCGAGTATGGAAATATCATGCAGATTCTCGCCCCATATCAAGCTATTATGCCAATGGCTATGGCCCGAATCCTGGTAAATAGTGTTTTTGCCGGCTTCCTCATCGTCATAATCATTTTCTTTACTTACAGGGGCCGCAATTATGGTAGCTCCCTGGTCGATAAACAAAGAAATATTGCTTTTTAAATGAATGGAGCCTGATAAATAATTCCCTGCAGGTATAAGAACAGTACCGCCTCCTGCATTTTCAGCTGCATCAATTGCTTTGTTGATTGCTTTGCTGTCTAAATTTTTACCATCGCCAATAGCTCCATATCTTTTAACATTAAATACTCCTGGCGAATAGTTATTCTGAGCCCTAGCGATTTGCAGGGTTACCAGTGTAATAACTATGGCCAGTTTAATATTAAGCTTCAATTTATTAGTCTTTAAAGTATATGGTTTAAAACAACATAAATATAATAAGGATAAGAACTATGGATAGTTTATTTATGGTCAACAACCAAAAAAACCGCTCCGTTTGCTGGTACTGTAACTGTTATTCCGCCCGATACTGCGGCTGTTTGTGCAGGCAGCGTTGCATAGGTTGATGGACCGCCCGAACTGGTTGATGGTCCGTTGCCATCAACATAAACCATGTGCGAAAAAGGAGCATTATCCGTTCCGCCGTTTAAGGTATGATAATAGTATTTAGTACCGATGGCAAAGTTTTTAAAGTTGACCGTTACCACGTGGCTACCAGTGCCCTGATTAACTAATATAACACCGGCTTCGCCTGATGAGAATGATGAACCATAACTTACAATATCGCCGCTTGTCGAGGTAGAACTTACCAAATGGTCGCCAATAAAGTTTTGGAAAAAGTACATATAGTAAAAAGCGGGGCGTGCATTCCATGCCGGTGCATTAGGTTCAGCACTACTGGTTTGCGATGAATTACTGAACATACCCATATCATCGCCATTATCCCATGAATTGGCCAGATCCCAACGGCTTGCCATACTGATCTGATTTTTCAATATCTCGCCTAAAGTCATAACGGCATCCACCCCGGCCACATTTGATACCTGTTGCGATGAACCTGTAGCTTGTATATTCCATTCGTCCATTGCTACCGGCACTTGTGTAACACCGGCTGCCGAAGCAGAACTTTTTATCCATGTCATCATTTGGCTGGTACCCGGAACAGGTGTACCTAAAATTGTAGCGACTGTTGAATTCTGATCGTAAGGGGTATAGTAATTATGTACAACAAAAAAATCGGCAGTATTACCAGCTGCTTTAAATACACTGCTGTTCCAGTTACTAACCTGTCCGCTTTCATTTTGGTCGTTAGCGCCGTCAATTACAATACCTATTTTTATACCAGTATTACCAACCTCTGTGGCTGCTGCGCGCATAGAGTCGGCAAATACTTTAAAATGAGTGCCATAAGTAGTACCATCCTGTATTTGTGGCTGGCTGTCCTGATTTGTAGATGTATTAATACGATATCCGGCTTCCCAGGTACCATAAATTTCATTACCTACTTCCCAGTACTTGGTGCGGCCCTTATCATATCTCACCCAATCTGCAGCCAAATGAGCAGCAACCTGATCGGGGTGAGGGCTGGTGCCATAACGTGCATAACCATAGTTTACGGTGATTAACCCTGTACTTTTGGTTTGTTGCAATGCGGTATAGTAATCATCAACGGTCATGGTCCAACTTTGGGTGTTATTACCAAACCAGTAACCTGCAGCTGATGCAGCGCCGGTATTATCCAATAACTGAGCCGGTGCATCAGCAGGTGCTGCTGAAGACTGATTCCAGAAATATACATCTGAAAGGCTACCGCCCGGGAACCTGATAATGTTGGGCGATAAACTGGTGATCTGACTTATTAAAGGAGATACGTTTGCAATTTCGCCCATAAATGGGTTGATGTTGTTACCGTAAATTAAGCTCGATACCTTTGTAATTTCATTACTGAGGTCGACAGCCACAGTTACAGAGCCAGCAGATGCTGGTTTATTCGCCGTTTTTGTTGAAGCAGGATCGGTCCACGTTTTTGCCTGCCAGCCATCCAGGAAAAATCCTTGGGTGTTTGCAATTGCAGGCTCTGTTGGCGCAACTATAGTGCCTGTTGTGGTACCTGTTGTATCAGTTGTATTGCCACCACCACCCTTGGTGGTGTTTTCCTTTGAGCAGGCTTGCAGCATCGCACTACAGCCAATAACCAGAACAATTAATTTGCTAAAATTTTTCATTTTTATGTTCGCTAATCCGTTTAATAATCTCAATACAAGCCCTGCTGTTATGGTAAGGGCATTTCCACATACCGGCTTTGTCTTCGCCCGGCATTACTTCACCTTTTTCGTTTATCCCCCAAAACCACTCGCCATTTTTCAGGTCGAGGATTTTGTTCTTCACAAAATCCCAGTTATTTATAGATAGTTCGAGGTATTTGTTGTCGCCGGTTATTTGCCATGTATTATAAAACCCAACCATAGCTTCGGCCTGTACCCACCAGTGTTTTTCTTTTATCAGGTGATCATCGGCAGGTTCATATTCATACCAAAGGCCATTATCGGTATCCATACCTTTAATAGTAGCCTCGGTTATGTCTATATTAATCTGTTTTATCTTATCTAAAAATGTTTGATCATCTATTACCATTGCAGCTTCCTGTAAAAGCCAGGTTGCCTCAATATCATGCCCGTATGATACCAGGCCCGATTTATTGTCCCAATTCTCATCAAAAAACAGTAATAGGTGATGGGTTTCGGTATCGATAAAATGATCAAGAAAGTTATTAAGCAGTATAGCTATTTGCGATCTTAAATTTTCGGCAGGCCATATGCGATACAAATTAGTGTAAGCCTCAAGCACATGCAGATGCGTGTTCATGGTCTTTTTTTCATTCGCATCCTTAGCGCTTAACCGCAGATCATTAATGGATTGCCAGTCGCGGGTAAAGGCTTCAAAATAACCGGTTTTAACAGGGTCAAAACTGTGGGTCAACAATGAATTATAAAGATTTATTGCCTGTAATTTCACACTTTCAAGCCCTGATGCCTGGAAATATTCACTCAGTGCATAAATAGTGAAAGCTATAGCGTAAACCTGTTTTTTGGTATCTAGCGGATTGCCTTTGTAGTCAACTGCCCAGTAAACGCCGCCATTATCGTTATCAATAAAATGATCGGTAATATATTGATAAGCCCGGTCAGCATATTTAAGGTATTCTGGATTTTTATTGAGATTATAAGCTGCGGAAAATGACCATAAAATGCGCGCATTCAAAACAGAGCCCTTTGGTGAATTTTCAACTGCCTGATCTTTATCATTTATCCGGCCCAAAAACCCACCATTTATATTATCGGGTGTGTATTTGGCCCAATAATCAAGTATCCTGCTTAATTCATCATTAAGTTCGGTTTTGTATACTTCAAGCTCCTCTGTAATTACCTGCGCGCGTACCATGTGTTTAATCGCTTATAAGTTTTTTACTGCTTTTTGAATGTGTGCATTATTATTAATAATGTCGCAGACGGTATTGACTGACATTGCCGAGCGGAAGCCATCAGCCGGTGTATTCATGGTATAATCCAATAGCCTGTCAATGGTTGATGTAGCCACATGCATACGACTGTCTGACGATGCGTAGTAGATATAAACTGTTCCATCATCGTCCATTATCCAGCCATTACAAAATACTACGTTTGATACATCGCCAACGCGCTCATCACCTTCGGGTGCTATAAAATAACCTCCGGGTTTATAAATTACCTTGGTCAGGTCATTCAGGTCGGTCATGAAAACATATAGCACATATCTTAAACCGGCTGCGGTATTACGCACGCCATGTGCCATGTGGAGCCATCCTTCAGCTGTTTTTAGCGGCGCAGGTCCTTGTCCGTTTTTAGCTTCGTAAACGGTATGGTATATTTTATTGTCTATAATTTCTTCATGAGTTATAACAGCATTTTCAATATCATCGCATAAGCCAAAACCTATACCGCCACCTTTGCCTGCATTAATAAAGCTATCCTGTGGGCGGGTATAAAAAGCATATTTGCCGTTAACAAATTCCGAATGCAACACCACATTCCTTTGTTGTGCCGATGGCGTTTTTAAATCGGGGAGGCGTTCCCAGTTAACAAAATCCTTAGTGCGGGCAATGCCACATGCGGCAATCGCCATCGACTGATCGTAGGATGGAGCCGTTGGGTCGCGCCTTTCGGTACAAAATATACTATAGATCCAGCCATCTTCATGCTGGGTAATGCGCGCATCATATACGTTGGTATCCGGGTGCTCTGTTTCGGGCAGATAAACTGGTTTTTCCCAAAACACAAAATTATCAATACCATTAGGGCTTTCGGCTATTGCAAAAAAGGATTTACGGTCCATGCCTTCAACGCGTGCCATCAGCAGGTATTTACCCTGCCATTTAGTGGCACCGGCGTTAAAAACCGCGTTAATGCCAAAACGCTCCATTAAATATGGGTTGGTTTCCGGGTTCAGATCATATCTCCAGAAAACCGGTGTATGTGCTGCTGTTAATACCGGGTTTATAAACCGGTCATAAATTCCATTACCAAGTTCCGCTTTTTCGTTGGGCTTAGTAATTTGTTCATGATAAGCATTTTCTAATGCCGACAGCCGTTCTTCAAATTCTCTTGTCATCGTTTCAATTAATAATCTTTTAGTTTATTCCACCAGGTTTTCTTAAGTATCACTATTATCACTGCTAAAATGGCTACTGTTACCAGTAGCGGCACTTTTTGCATTAGTATAAGGTACATGGGTAAAATGGTAAGGCATAGCTGCGCAATAGTGCCTATTACCACGTTAAACATATTTATTTTAAAGTTTCTGTTTGGTTCAAAATTGGGGTCATCAGCTATAACCGCTCTTTTTACGGGTTCCCAGGCACCCCAGGGGCGTACAGTACTGTAAAAAGATTTTAGTACAGCCATATCAGTAGCAGGGGCAGAGTAGGTGCCAATAACCGAACCTATAATTGATATCACAAATAACACCGGGAACCAGTATAAAATCTGCCCCGAATCAATATAAAATGCCAGTATAATTGCTGTACCAATGCCGCTCAGCATCCCCCAAAAAAATCCACTGGCATTAAAGCGCCACCAATGCCATTTTAAAACGTTTGCAACAATGTAGCCGCTGTATAATGCTGATACTATAATCTGCAAGGCAGCATTTACATTTTTGATAAAAAAGCCCAAAAACACACCGATTGCCACCACTACAATGCCAACCAGGTAATTCATACTCATTATTTTTTTGGTTGATGCTTTAGGGTCAGCATACTTTACATATATATCATTCACTATATACGCTTGTGCGGCGTTAAGTGTGCCGCTAAAGGTGCTCATAAATGCCCCAAGCAAACCTGCAAGTAATAAACCTACAAGGCCAACAGGTAAAAAGTCATTAATTACTGCCGGTAATATCCTCTCAAAATCGATTGCGCCTGTAGCATCTTTCAGGTTCATTTGGTGATAGTACAGTAGCCCTAATAAGGTTAAACTAATAATTAGTGCATACCGGATGGGCAGCAGAATGATATTTACAAAACCGCTCATTTTGCTGGCTTCTTCTGGCGACCGGGTTGAAAGGATCTTCTGCATATCATAATTTGGTGCAGGACCCGCCAATGCTGCAAAAAAGCCTCTGAAAGTCATCATCATGAAAAATATACCGAACAATGAATAGCCATCATCTGCTATTTTTTGATTAACTTCTTTAATTATTCCCGACCAATTGAGGTTAAGGTGTGTGCCAAAAAAGGGACTGTACCAGCCGTTAGGCACATTAAGCGTATGGCCCTGGAATTTTGTTACTGCTATTATGGATATCCAAATGCAGGCTACCGTCATGATTATATATTTGATCACATCGCCCAATACTATACCGTGCATGCCGCCTAATATGGAGTAGAACATGGCAAACAAGGTGAATATGATGCCATAAAATTGCGGCACATATTTCAAGGGTACATCAAAAGGCACATAAGCCTTTACAGCATCCCAGGGGGCGAATATTTCAATAAATTTACCCAGGCCAATAAAGCCATAAGCCAGATAGCCAAAGCATAAGAAAAGTGCAAAAATTATTACTATAATATGTGAACTGCCAACTGCTTTTCCAGTGCTTCCAAAACGTGTCTTTAACCATTCGGCACCGGTTGAAGCATTTGAGCGGCGGAGCCAGCGTGAAAGGTACATCATCAGGAACACCTGGTTAAATACCGGCCATAGCCAGGGTATCCAGATGCTTTTCATGCCATAAGCAAAACACAAGCTCACCATCCACATAGTGCCGCTAATGTCAAACATATCAGAAGCATCACTCAGGCCCAGCATATACCAGGGCAGTGATTTGCCTCCAAGCATGTAGCTTTCTTTATTGCGGCGGGCTTTTTTGCGATACCATAAACCAATAAATATGGTTGTAAGCAAATACAACACAATTATTAATATATCTATAGAAGATAAATGCATGCTTATTATCGTAAAATCAAGTTGTTTAGTTGGTTTGTAACAGCATATAGGCCCTAAAAGGGCGAATAAAAACTATCCTTATTGGCTGTAGCTAAAGTAATAATGGTTAATAACAGATTACTAATACTATTTTAACCATTTAAAATACATTACTATTAAATACAGTTATAACAGGGCTTATATAAATACCCTGTTGCCGGTGTAGGTTTCTCTGAAGTCTTTCGGTATACAAAATTTCTTTCGTTTGAATATTCTGTTAAAGTTGGATATATTGTTAAATCCGCATTTGTAGGCAATTTCAGCAACGGTATTGGTAGTATCAATCAGCATGCGTGAGGCATGGCCCAGGCGGATCTCATTAAGGCTGTCGATAAAGGTTTTGCCGGTACGTTTTTTAATAAAACGGCTAAATGAAGCCTCGGGCATATTGGCTATTTTGGCTACTTCGGCTAAGGTTATCTGCATGTTATAATGCGCATTCATGTACTCAAATACCTTCTCAATGCGCCGGCTGTTATAATGAAACTGCTCGTTGGAAAAGCTTGAATCTGAGAGCGTTTTCATGTTGCGCGAGATGGAAAGATCATGCAGGATGGAAAGCAATTCGAGTACTGAATCAAAACCACTTTTTTTATTTAAAGAATATATGCGATCCTTTAATGCAGTGATAGTTTCCTGTGAGAACAGGATGCCGCGTTGGGAGCGCTCTATCATGTTTTTAACAAAGCTAAGCTGATTTCGCCTTAAAAACTTATCATCAAACAGGTCCTTATGGAACTGTATGGTTATTTCGGTGATTGACTCGCTATGGCACTGATGGGTAAACCAGGCATGGTATACATTAGGGCCTACCAGTACCAGTTCAAGGTCGTCAATAACCTCGATATGGCCGCCAACTACCCGTTTTGCGCCTTTTGCATTTATAATGAGGTTAAGTTCATACTCATCATGATAGTGTAGTGGAAAATCAAATTTTTGCTTTACCCTTGAAAAAATAGTGAAGCAGTCGCCGGGCGTTAATGGCGTAATTTCACGCATTACATTACTCGTCATATCAATAAATATTGGTAATACTTAATTGGTTAAGATATTGATACAAATTTAACATAATATCGGTCATTCTATAATTTATCGGTTTTAACTTCTAAATTAATCATTCAAAAAAAAGTCACCAGCCCATGTGGGTGATGACTTTTAACCAATTATAAACCAAAAGATTGTTGAGATAAGTTAATCGCCGGAGAGCTTGGCCCAATCCGGCGGTTATTATTATTTATTGTGTAAACGCAACCTCATCAAAGTAAAGCGTTTCATTTACATCAGGTACGCTGGTCAAACCGCCCTGAAGAAAGAATCCAAGCTGTTGAGCTAGATTTCCGGTGGCCCAATAGTTTAGCATGGTAACATTATTTGCAGTTCCCAGTGGGATCTTGAAATAAGTCCATACGCCAGCTGGTACCGGAATCAATTGTGATGGAGCCGCATTAGCGTTTTGTACCTGGCCATAACCACCTACCATTTTGTCGCCAACTAGTACAAGGGTATGAGCAGAAATGCCACCTTTTACCCAAAAAGTTAAGTATTTATAGGTAGCAGAGTATTCCAAGCCGCCATTAGCTGCTGAATAACCATCCCAGCCTTCTATTTGCCATCCATTTGCAGGATAAGAGGCTACAATAGAAGCGGTGCCTGAATGTGAGGCAGCAGTTGAAACGCCGGAAGGGTGTGCCCATGAATTATCGGCCCAGCCATTCTGGAAGTTGTTTTTATCAAAAATAACATACGCATTATCCAGATTAACAAATTCCTGTGTACTTACTGAAGTAGCACCGGCATTTGATCCTGAAGTATAAGTAAATACTAAAGTAGCCCTTGTAGCTGTAGACTGTGGCATAGTAACCGTCATGGTAGTATCGGTTCTTGAAACTATGGTTAGCGCGTCATTAGTGCCTTTTAGTTTAATACTTGTAACAGGAAGGAAGGTGACACCTGTAAAGGTAAGCGTGCTGCCTGCTGTAAAGTCATAGTCTGATGTTGTTGTAATTGACGGTGCCGGCGGCACTACGGTAAATTTATAAGTAACCGTACCGTACAATGTAGTCAGTACTATTGTATTAGACTGTGGCTGGGTAGTAGGGATATTTGTGGGTATAGTAAATACAACCGAATTGTCAGAATTAAGGGCTCTATTGAAATAAATAGAAACACCATTAATAAGAATTTTAGTAGTTGTACCCAGGTTTTGCCCTAAAATAACATAGTTGTTGCCCAAATTACCGGTATCCGTTGTTGAATCGGCTTTAACAACGGTAACGCCTCCGGGATTGGTTGTTGTACTAGCTGTGCCAGTGGTATCATAAGTAACGATAGTAGTTCCCTTAGTACTGTCTGTTTTACTTAAAGTACGCACGCTGTTAATAACAGGAGCTCCTTTACCACTGAATACACCATTGGGGTCTTTTGTACATGATGCAATAATTAATACCAACAAACCTGTAAGTATTAAATAACTTTTTATTAAATTAATCTTTTTCATATCTCTTAATTTATTTAAATACATACGGAACAGGTGCTTTTAACAGATTTGGATCGGCAGCTGATTCAACTGAAGGAACCTGGAACACAAATTGTGCATTTGTTGGTATATAACGTGCCGAATAAATTGTTATTGGCGCAGTAGTGCCGCTGTAAGTTCCTCTTTCCTGATTGCTGATGATAGCTATAGCTGTAGGGTGGCTTGTAACGTCATAGCCATCAATACGGCCAAGATCGAACCAATAATCCTGCTCAAGAGCAAATTCACAACGCCTTTCAAGTAATAATTGCTTGTAGGTAAAAGAAGTAACCGCAGGTACATTTACCCGCGCTCTAACCATGTTAAAGTATTGTAAGGCAGTCGCGTCTGAAGTAGATGCATTGGTATCTATTCCTTTGCCTGGCGCTACTCCGGCTGACTGCCCAAGTATTGCCTCTGCTTCAATCAGTAATACATCAGCATAACGCATAATGTAAGTGTTATTACTAGCTGCCTGAGCCGCAGTTTTGCCACCATTATCAGGGTCACCAGGAGCACCTATTACATATTTTTTAGGCTCGGCATTGGTACCTTGTGAGCTGGCATTAGCCGGCAGTACATAGCCTGATGGTAATAAGCCGCCTTCCTGCAATTCAGGATAGTGGCTACCGGCTATCATGTAGGTGTAATGCCTGCGTGTGGTGTCAGTACTTTCATTTTTAAATGCATTTTGCAGGTCAATGGATGGGCCTAATACGCCATAACCATCGCCGGTTTGTGTGATAGCGCTGCTGTATGCCCATGATGCCTGGATTGAGTTCCCAAAATCATAACCACCTGTTGAGATCCATTGCATAGCTAAGATGCTCTCTTTGTTATTGTTGCCAGGGATGGTAAACAAATCACCAAAGTTTGGCAGCAATGAAAATTCACCACTGTTGATCACTTTTTCGGCTTCTTTGCGCGCATCGGCATAATCCTGCATGTATAAGTAAACTTTTGCAAGCATTGCTGATGCTGAACCGCTATCGCCGTGGCCGGTACCGGCTACATTTGCATAGCAATTGGCCTCAGCAAATTGCAGATCGCGTACAATAAATTTGTAAACGTCAGATACCGGATTGGTAGGTACAGTTTGGAAGTTCGAAATATCCTGTAATGGATTTTCAACCAAAGGAACATTACCGAAAACGCGCACCAGGTAAAAATAAGCTACGCCTCTCATGAGATGTGCCTCACCGAGTGCATTATTAACCACATTTGTTGGTACTGAAGCAGGTACAACAGCCGGAAGGTTGTTCAGGATGCCGTTACACTGAGCAACAACCGTAAATGGCGAATCCCATGCGGCCAAAAGTTCAGGGTTAGCGTTTGGCACCGAGAAGTTCTCAAATGCGTTTACGTCTGACGAGTAGGAAACCGCGTTACCACCCGACATTTCGGTAATTGCCCATCCAACTTTATTGTTCCAGCCAAACCATGGCGATCCATACAATCCGTCAGTACTTCCATTAACCTGAGCTGCAGTTTGGTAATAATTACCTACTGTAACTCCGGCTTGAGGCGGACGGTTAAAAAAGTCCTTTTTGCAACCGGCGGAGGTAACTCCTACAACGGCTGCCATGCCTATGATATATTTTATATGTCTTTTCATAATCATTTCATTAAATATTAAAACTGTGCATTAACTCCCAGTGTATATACACGTGGACTAGGGTATCTTCCTAAATCGATATTCTGTAAGGTTGGATTTTGGTTAAATGATCCTATTTCAGGGTCAAGACCCGGATATTTAGTAATCACAAGCAGGTTTTGTCCACTTACATATAGCTTTAAATTCTTCATGGCAATATGTTTTGCCCATTGAGAAGGCAGGTTATAACCTAAACGCACATTTTGCAGGCGAGCATACGAAGCGCTTTCTAAAAACCTGTCAGACATTACTAAGTTAGGGTTAGCTAAACCTGGTCTTGGCCTTGGGATATTTGAGGTAGGGTTATTTACTGTCCAGAAGTTAGATGAAGAAGCCAACTGGTTTTGGTATAAGGTAGATAAACCGGCAGTTTCATATTCCAATGCATCTAATATTTTACCTCCGTATGAACCATATACAAATATTCCCAGGTCAAATTGCTTATAAGTAAAGTTGTTAGTTATACCATAAGTGAAATCAGGATTCGGGCTACCCAAATCATATTGGGTGTTAGCTGCTCCATTATTGTTGCCCTGGTATTCAATATCACCCAGGTAAATAGAATTAGCGTTATTAGGATCATTGGTAACTGTCTGTGGCGTTCCGGTAACGTTTTGCGGGTGTTTTGCCAGGTATTCCAATTGTGCCTGTGTCTTTACAATACCTTCTACTTTATATCCGTAAAATTCTCCGATTGGCGCGCCAACTACAGTGCGGGTAGCTGCTAAACTGATGAAGCTTAAATTTTCCTTTCCAATAATTTCGGGAGCGCCATTAAGTGATGTTACCGTATTGGTGTAATGCGATAATGTTAAGGTAGTTCCCCAACTGAAATCTTTATGGACAATGTTCCGGCTGTTAATAGAGAATTCAAATCCCTTATTATTGATCTGTCCGGCATTTATATAAGGTGGACTAATACCTGCGGGATTATCGCCATACTCATTAGGGCCACCTACCAGGAAGTTTGGTAAAGGTTGTTGGAAAAGGAAGTTGCTTGATGTTTTATTAAAATAATCGGCAGTACCCGTAATACGGCTGTTAAATAAGCTAAAATCGATACCTATATCAGTTTGCAATGCTTTTTCCCATGTAAGATCAGGGTTTGCCACATTATTTACTATAAAGCCGGTACCGAAAGCAGTAGCTGTAGGTTTAAGTGAGGCACCATATACGTAATTCGGAACATTGGAGTTACCGGTTGATCCGTAACTTACTCTTATCTTAATATTATCAGCCACAGGTTTCACAGCAGCCATAAATGGTTCATCAGATAATCTCCATGATACCGCAGCACCCGGGAAATAACCGGTTTGGTGGCCTTGCGCAAAATTTGAAGAACGGTCACTACGGATGTTTGCTGTTAAGCTATATTTATTATCAAAAGTATAAATGGCACGCGCCAGGTATGATTCCATGGTGGTGGTTGATTTATATTCAGCAGGGCTGGAGTATGATTGTGTATTAGCCAATGCAATACTTTGTATTTGATTGCCGGCGGTAAAACCAGTACCCACAAGGCCTACCTGGTCATAAGTAGATTCCCATACTTCACGACCCAATAAGGCGGTTAAATTGCTTTTACCCCAGGTATGCCCGTAATTGAAATATTCCTTCCAGCTCCAGTAGGTGCTGTTAGAAAGCTGGCGATTTAATACGGCAGTTGCATTTGAATATGCAGGAGCGCTGCCTGTGGCACCATAAGAATAAGTTGGGTTAAATGTTTGTGCATCGGCCCAATTAAAATCTCCGCCAACTTCAGATCTTAAATTCAGGTCTTTAGTGAATTTAATCTCAGCATATAAATTTCCGTTAACTTCATTTCTGTTTAAGCTGTTGGTAATGCTTAGTGCCTGTTGTACAGGATTAGCACCACCTTCAATAGTGCCATTTACTACAGCCGGACCTGCAAATGAGCCATCGGCATTATAAACAGCCTGGTCAGGGGCCGCTAATAAAGCGTTATAAATAACACCTGTATTGCTACCTAAGCCAACATTTTGGTCGCTGCGGCTAAGATTAAAGGCAGTACCAAGTTTAAGCCAGTTATTGGCTTGTGAATTTACTCCGCCATGTAGTGTGTAACGGTCGAAGTTAAATCCTAAAATAGTTCCATCCTGTTTAAAGTAACCGCCTGATATGTAATAATCAGATTTATCAGTACCGCCATTAACAGAAAGATTATGGCTTTGCTCAACAGCAGTACGGAATATAGCTTTCTGCCAATCTGTACCGGGGCCCAATACGCTCGGGTCGGCAAATTCAGCTCTTGGTTGTATGCCAAAAGCGCTTGCTAATGTATTTTGCAAGGCTGCATATTGTTGCAGATTGTCTACATCTAAAAATTTACCTTGTTGCTGTAAACCTACATACCCATCATAAGTTACTGTTGTTTGCCCGGCTTTACCGTGTTTGGTAGTAATTATGATAACGCCGTTTGCACCCCTGCTACCATAAATGGCTGTTGCAGAAGCATCTTTTAAGATATCAATAGATCCGATATCATCAGGATTAAGTAATGCCAGCGGGCTTACACTTGTTTCTTCCTGGCCACCACCGGGGCGGGTTAATTGTTGAATTGAAGAGTTGCCCGATATTTCTACTCCGTCAATAACATACAATGGCTGCGTTCCGGTAAAAGAAGTGATACCACGAATACTTACCGAAGTTGCGCTACCCGGAGCTCCTGAGTTTTGTGTAACGGTTACACCGGCAGCTTTACCCTGTAACATCTGGTCAACGCTGGGTTGTGGGATGTCCTGGATGTCTTTAGCGCTAACTGATGCAATGGCACCGTTAACATCACCTCTCTTTTGTGTACCGTAACCAATCACCACCACATCAGTTAATTGTGTTGTGCTGGATTTCATGATAACATTTATCACTGATCTGCCTTTAATACCCACTTCCTGTGTTTGCTCGCCAATAAAGCTGAAACGAAGTGTTGTTGAATTGGCATTTTTGGGTACATTGATGGAATAGTTTCCATTTATATCCGTAACGACAGCTATTTTACTGTCTTTTAGCATAACAGTTACACCTGGCAGTGTAGTTTTGGAGTCATCGCTAACGTTGCCTTTGATGGTGATCATATCTCCACTATTTTGTGCATTTGCCGCGGCATACACAAGTAGAAATACAAACAGCATCGCCATTTGTAGAATTTTTCTCATAACTTGATAAATTAATAATTGATTATATCAAATTTACCTTACGTATAAGCGGTATTATAATATTTTTTTATCATTCTATAATTAAAAATTATCTGTAAAAAGCTAATTGAGAACGCACACACACTAATAGGCATGGTAAATAGTGGTATTTTTTTAACATATATTTATTAAATATGTACACGTTTTATGTAGCTTTCCTTGCCGATGAATATTTATTATCCTATTTAAATGATTAGTTGCACGATTTAGCAATAGGATGAAAATTAAATTTGATGCCATGAAGCAGGAAAATCATGACTATAACATTAGGGTTTACAAAACTAATCTGCCGGAAATTCATTACACATTATAGTGTTGATATTGCCGGAAGCTTTGGCTCGTCGCACTTGTCGGATAGCATTCAGAAGAAACATATCGTAAAATCGGATGTTACTAGTGCAACTTTAAAATATAGATTACTTTTGCCGCCAGCATTTGAGAATAATGGATATAAAAGGTATTGTTTTTGTTAAATGCTCTGATTAAACTGACACTTCTACTAATGAGGACTTTTTTATTTACTGTACTTTTTACTTTAACATTTATTCTTTCGGGTTCAAAGTTAATTTATGCTCAAACTTATAAAGATCAGTTTACCCTTACTGACGATAATGACCAATATATAAACCCCAATCATGATAGATATTATACCGATGGGATCATTCTTACTTTAACACATGCCATAAAACGGCCTCAAAGCGATAGTGGCCTGGTAAAGAAAATTGTAGAATATCAATTTGGACAGCAAATATATAACCCAAGTACAGGGCACGTATGGAAACCCAGTTTGTTTGACAGGCCATTTACTGGTTACCTTTTTATAGGTGCATCGCTTAACTGGCTATATGCAAATGAGGGTGCTTTAAAATTTAATGCACAATTAGGTACAATTGGGCCCGATGCTTTAGGCGAACAGGTACAAGTGGGGTTTCATAGGCTTTTTAAACTATACCCTGTAGGGCCGTGGAATGTATATCAACTTAATAATGAAGTTGGATTAAATCTTGACCTTGATTATAAAAAGCTTTTATACCGTATACCCGAAAATTGGTTTGATATTTCAGCCGATCCGGAAGTTAGATTAGGCAATACATTTACTAATGCCAATGCAGCTATGTTGTTAAGGTTTGGGGAGTTTGGTAAATTATTTGAATCGGCAAGTACAAACAGCCGGGTAAGCAGTAATACTAATAGCACACAAAAACATGAGTTTTACTTTTTTGCCGAACCGCAGTTTAGCTATGTTGCTTATAACGCTACTATTGAGGGCGGTTTATTCAGTAATGATAAAGGGCCAACGTTCGGTATTTATCATTATGTATTTACACAGCAATTGGGCCTGCAATTTAGTTCGGCAAGGTGGTCGACCAGTTATACCGCTTTTATACGGACAAGGGAAGTTAAAAGTACAGCCCTGGGTGATCAATGGGCCTCTTTAAATTTTGTTTATCGTTTTGGTAAGATCTAACGTTTGTTATTTAATGCTGATTAAAACATTTTATCCTCAATTATGTAATATTGCCCATTAATGAAGTATAAAAGTATCCTCATAATTCTGATCATATTAGGCTGCCGTTTAACGGCAAGTGCAAACTATAATTTTGATAGCCGTTGCATGGATGCTTATAAAGCTGTTTTTGATTTCAGGCTAAATGATGCACGTGCCCTCATCCAACAAGAAAAGCAGCAATATCCACAAAATGGCATTACTGTTTTACTGGATAATTATGTGGATTACATCAGCCTGCTAACTTCTGATAATAAAAGTGATTATGAAAAACTGAAGGACAGAAAATCAGACCGGATTGACGCGCTAAAAAATAACGACGAAAATTCGCCCTATTATCTTTACTCGCAGGCCGAAGTTTATTTACAGTGGGGATTGATAAAAGCTAAATACGGCGATTATACTTCTGGCGCATCAGACATGAAAAAGGCACGTAATCTGTTGCAGGATAATGCCGATAAATACCCGGATTTTTTGCCTGATCAAAAATGCCTGTCTTTAATTAACGTAGTATTTGGTGCCATGCCATCAAACTTAAGAACTATAGCCCGCTTTTTAGGGATGGATGGCAATATACAAGCCGGTGTTTCGGGGCTTGAAAAGGTGAGGGCGCAAATACCTGATTCAAAATACAGCTTTTATAAAGATGAGGTTGTTTTTTACCTGTGCTATGTAAATATTGATGTACTGCATAATAAGGATTGTTACAACAAGCTAATGACTTACATAGCAGGTATGGATAACAAAGATTTGCTGCGAACTTATTTGCAAGGATATGTTGCAGCTAAAACAGGGCATAATGAGGAAGCGATCAGTAATTTGGAGGCTGTACCCAGATCGGGCCAATATATAGCTTTGCCTGTTGTGGATTATTTGCTGGGCTATGCCAAACTTTGCCGCATGGATAACGATGCCAATGTGTATTTACTTAAGTATATAAACGAGTACAAAGGCATCAACTATATTAAGGATACTTATTTAAAAATAGCCTACTACTATCTTTTAAGAAATGATGAAGATAAATATGCCTATTACCTGAAACTGGTATGCGCCAAAGGTTATACAACTGATGAAAAAGATAAACAGGCGCTAAAAGAAGCAAACGATACAAGGCCCGATTATGATTTGCTGAAAGCACGTTTATATTTTGATGGTGGCTATTACGACAAGGCCCTGGCGCAATTAAAAGGCAAGCAGGAAAGTGACCTTAAACTATTACGAGATAAAATTGAATTGGATTACCGGCTTGGCAGAATATATGACAAGACAAGCAGGTTTAATGATGCGGTAACATACTATCAAAAAGCCATAAACATAGGCAAAACAAGCACCTATTATTATGCAGCCAATGCTGCCCTGTGTATGGGCGGAATATATGAATATATAAAGGACTATAACCAGGCAGCCAATTACTACAAACAAGCTTTAACAATGAAAGACCATGAGTATCAAAATAGTATTGATACGCAGGCAAAAGAAGGCTTAGAACGTATACACCATTAATGGGTATACGTTATAGGCTCATCGGTATAGCGGATGTTACGCTCGATGGATTTAATATGATGCTGATTAACTTTCAGCTTTAATGCTTCAAAATCAAAGTTGTGGTTGGTGCCGCAATCAAGCATGTTGGCATAAATGGTTGGGCGCAGGCTTTCAAAATATTCAACCGTGTTACTGCACCATATTAACTGGCAATCGCCTTTGATCTTTGGGACTATCTCATACAAACCTTCATCAAATTTAATATGTCTTATTTGCATACTTTCTAATTGTCCCTGTGGGTAAAACAGTAAGAGGTTGCCCGGTTCAGATAAAATCTCAGCGGCATAGTCGAAACTTTCCTGTATGGAGCGTTTGCCCGGGTCGACAGAGAAACTGCCAGTATATTGCAGCCACTTATTTTTTTGCATTTGCTTTTTTACAGACATGGCGTACATGCGTTTCATGCCATGCGCTTTATGGAACTTGCTAGAACAAATGTAAAACGCCCAAAAGCCATCCCAAAAGCTAAAATGGTTACACATGAAGATATAGGAGTGGTCAGGTTTCAGATCGACCGTGTTAAATACCATTTTATTGGTACGGCGTTTAAAGACCAAACCTGTTATGCCTCCAAACAGCTTTATAAAAAATGGCGATAATGGTTTTGCTTTGATGATCATAATAATAGACCTGATAACGCAGAAACAAAATTTTGGTTGATCAATTCATGATTTTCATCCAAAATAACAATCTCGGCTTTTTTAAACTTTGCGAAGAATGCCTTACCGATAGATGGCGGGTACATTATGTCGCGTTTGCCAAATATAAATATGCTCCTGATGTTTTGCGCGTTAAGTGTGCTTATTAATTGTGCCTCATTAGTTTCGAGCAAGCGCAGGTAAATAAAACAGGCGTATAAGCTAAACCGTAATTCGGGCGTATCAATCTCCTTGTACATAATGTTACGGCTAACATCATCAATTAATCCGAGTCTTTTGCTTAGGTCAAGCATTCGGATCAATGCTTTTTCGCTTAATACTAATTTCTCAAGCAGCATATTACCAAGTTTGTACTTACTGAAAAATGTGATCAGCTTACCCGGGTAGATTGATGATGGCGCAGCTACAATATATTCATTAACCCGGTTGCCCAGTTCTTCAACTACCGCAGTAGCATAATGTGAACCCATTGAATAGCCGATTACCGAAAATCGATCAATATTTTCATGAGCACAAAATTCTTCAATAAGGCTTGCTAATTGTTTTTTGGTGATCTGATTTTTAACCGCTTGCAGGCTTTGGTCCTTCAGCTTGGTTTCTTTATGGAAGAAAAGATCAAACCCGAAAAAAGTGTATTTATCGCCAAGGACAGGTTCCAGTAGCTTAAACTGTTTGCCATGCATTCCATAACCATGAAAACACAGCATATTTTGCGGCCCATTACCGAATTTGTAATAGTGAAGGGTAACTAATGCGTTCTCAAAGTAATGTGATGTCAATATGTAAAGCGGTTAATTGATCTCGATAAATGCGATTGCCCAAATATAATCCCCATCGTGCGATATCGATAAACTTATTTTAAACCTGTCGGGGTGTTGGTGCAAGGTTACAGTTGGTTGTCCGCCGGGTTTGTCGCGGGTTATTTCTATTTTTTTCCAGGATAAAGGTTTCGCATCTATTTGTTTGACAGCTTTATATACCGCCTCTTTAGCTGCCCAGGTTGATGCATACCGCAGATCGGAATTAGTAAACTGCTCGCAATAAGTAATTTCGGCTGGGGTATAAACTTTTTTTTTGAAGAGATCGGTTAGCGATTCATGGAAACTTGGGAGAAAAACCAGGTCGTTACCAACGGCAAATTTTTTATTAGCAGCAATAGCCTCAACCGATCTTAATATTTCATTCTCCATCTATTGCCACGCCCATAATGTTAAATCCGCCATCAACATAATGAATATTTCCGGTCACTTTTTTTGATAGGTTTGAGAAATAGTAAAGCGCCGTATCGCCAACATCCCCGGCATCAACATTGCCGAGTGGCGCAGTAAACTTGCCTATTTTGCGAAGCTTCCGCACACCGTTAATGCCACCTGCAGAGGTAGTCATAACCAAACCTGCAGAAATAGCGTTAACCCTTATATTTTTATCTCTGAAATAACTGGCCAGGTACAGTACGATATTCTCCAATGCCGCTTTGTTGATTGACATGCCTGCATATTGCGGGAACACCCTTTGCGATGCATTATAAGTAAGTGTAACGATAGATGCATTGGGTGCAAGTAGTTTTTCGGCAATTCGGGCCACTCTTAATAATGAATAGGCGCTGATATTGAAAGAATCCATCAGGTCCTCAAATGGAATATCGATGTATGATGGTGGTTCTTCTTTGCTACCGGGCAGGCTGTAGCACATTACCTGCTGGTTACCGAATGCCACACCATGTAATATATAATCAATAGGGCCGAGGCCGTCATAAACAGTTTGAAGGAATTGTTTTATCTGCTCTTCGTTCCTTACATCAACCTCCATAGCAAAGCGGGTGTCCATACCGAGTTTTTCCATCAGGTGTAAAACATCGGCTTTGGTATCTTCAACATAGCTTAATGCTATTTTGCAGCCGGACTGATGCAGTTTTAAAGCCACATCATAAGCAATGGAGCTATCGTTCCGAACGCCAAATATTACCGCGACTTTGTTATTGTTGTTGATCATTGAATTCTTATACTCTAAAATATAACACTATGTCATTGCTATCCGCTGGCTAGCGGAGAAGCAATGACATGTAGGTTATCTACACATCCCTCGATATTGCCATAGCGCTGTTAGTGCCGCCGAAGCCGTAGTTTAAACAAACTACCTGGTTTATTTCCTTATTGACTGTTTCGGGTGATATTAGATGTCTGTATGATGCTGCGGGTTTGTTTGGCCCGTTCCATCCGTCTGCCTTTTGGAAGTTTTCCAGTTCAGGGTTTAGCGTGTCGGAATTTAAGCAAGGCAATACCTGCTGATTTTCGAGCATCATTACAGCAGTAATTAATTCTACCGAACCTGCCGCACCCAGCATGTGCCCAAACTGCGATTTTGGTGCCGATACATGGTAGCCTTTATCGCCGATCGCATCAATAACGCTTAGTAACTCAATAATATCGCCGACAGGAGTGGAGGTGCCGTGGACTTTAACCACATCGGGCTTTATTACGGCATCTTTAGCCAATCCCTTCCACAACCTTTGCTGGCCGTTGAATGATGGATAGAACATATTGCCATCGCCATCAGAATTATTGAAATAGCTGTCGATCACCGCGTAAATTTTTGCACCGCGGGCTTGGGCCATTTCGTATTCTTCCAACGCTACTATGCCGCTGCCAAAGCCGCATACAAAACCGTTGCGGTTCAAATCAAATGGGCGCGAGCTTTTATCGGGACTAAATCCTTTACTCAATACCTGCATGGCATCAAAACCAATAAATGTTTCGAGCGAAGTGCCTTCAACACCGCCTGCAATGGCACGATCCTGCAAGCCGAATTTTATCAGTCGGTAAGCATAGCCAATATTGCCCAAACCTGTTGCACAGGCTGAACCTATTGCTTCGCAAACGCCTTTATTTTTGATTAGGCAGGCTACGTTGGCGGCATCGCGGTAAACCATTGCGCGGTCAACTGTGTGTGAACCGGCAAGGCGTGATTTTTTGCCCAACTCGTAAAAATTATGCCAGGCATGGCGTAAAATTTCATGCCCTGCACCACCGGAGCCAACTACCACAGCAGTTTCTTCCGACTCGGTTTCTTCGGTGGTCCAGCCGGCCATTTTTATGGAATCCTGCGCACCCAGCATGGCCCAAATACTGCCAACATCTGCAGTGGCTAAGTTAATATCGGGTATTCGGCTTAATCTATCAATATAGGTTTCAGGGTAATCCGGGGCGAGTGATGAATAAACAGGTTCCAGGTTCATTTCTTCCTCGGTAATAAAACCCGCAACCGTTGAGCGGATCTGTTTGCCAAAAGCTGTAGCCTTGTCCCACTCCCTGATCAAACTTTTGCCCGAAAATAGCTTTTCTTTAAAATCGCCAATATCAGTACAATCAGGGAAAGCTCCCCCCATTCCTACAATCGCTACTTTTCTGTTATGCATTTTTAGCAGGTATTATTCAGCTCTTTCTTTTGCCCTGATGATCAGGTCGACTATGTCTTTTACTTTTGAACCCAGGTTATCAATGTCATCATCTTCAAACTCAACATCAAATTTCTGTTCAACCTTTGCTGCAATATTTATCAGTTCGGTTGATGGGGTATTCAGATCAGTTAAAAAGTCGGTTTCCTCAGTTATGTTATGTAGTTTTTCAGGGTCGATAGTTCTTACTGTTTTTAAAACCTCTACGATCCCGTCAATTATTTCCTGTCTTTCCATTTTTATGATAACGTATTAAATTTTTCTTTTTTTAGTCCTCTTCCGGTAATATCAAATAGTTCGGCTATTAAAATAAAGTCGCTGCTTAAATCATAAGCTAATAATCGTTCCCCGGTGAAATCTTTAAAATATTCATCAAGGTCTAATCCTTGCGGTACTTTATAGATCCGTCCGTCGCAAGCCATTTGTCTGAACTTATACGACTTGATGAAACCAATGTTAACAAATGTTTGTCCTTTTTCCAAATAGGAGCGGAAATTGACATTGCCAATACTTATAAATGCCGGTACCAATATTTCAGACATTTGTTGCTGTG
>Ga0302307_10000429_pt1 | contig 29449 bp, 16 predicted proteins | sample III_Palsa_E3_2_FD_200530 | JGI IMG/M metagenome (GOLD analysis project Ga0302307, IMG submission 200530) | Peat permafrost microbial communities from Stordalen Mire near Abisko, Sweden - III_Palsa_E3_2 | ecosystem: Environmental > Terrestrial > Soil > Palsa > Peat permafrost | place: Sweden... | reverse complement strand
GAGCAGTTGGAATTTATTCCATCCGACTCCGTGTGGGAAAACATAGAGATAGCCGTGGCGTCACGCCGGCGTCGGGCTGTGCCCGTATTCTTTTGGTCCCTTTTGGCGGGCTTGCTCCTGGGAGGGGCAGGTACTGCTATTTACCTGCGGAAGGATACCCACCCGGTGGTCAAAAATGTATCCATCCCCGCCGGGACAGGTGGCATAAAAAATAATCCCTCGACAGCTGATGCTTCCGATGGGCAAGCGAATCCTGGGCCGGCAAAAGATATGGCTGTTACGAATCCGACCGGACAGTCGGGGACAAGAACGGCTACCGGCGCCGGCCCTGTTGCTGAAAGAGGGGTGGCCGGTACAAAAGGCAGCGCCGGGGCCCTTGACGGAGCATTTTCCGCTAATGGCGGACACAGGACAAAGATGAGTGGCCACCCTGATGCCGGACGCACGGCCAATGCGACCGAACCTGCCACTGCGGGATTGGCCATTGATGTAACCTCTACCACCGGTGCGGCGCCTGCCATTGATGGGGCTTCCACAACCGGTGCGGCCCGTCAGCATCCTTATTATCACCCGGGGCTAATCAGTTGTGTAGCGGCCATAACGGGGATCAAGGGGCCACGCCTATCTCCGTCTTCTGGAGCGTCAACGGCGGTCAGCGGGATCCCGATACCTAAGCGGCCATGGTCGGCCGGATTTGCGGGAGGCTTTGGCGTCTCATCTTACAATCAATCTTTGCTGAGCAAGGCGACTGCCGTGACTACTGCCAACAGCACTGCTGTTCCATCGTCGTCTTCTCAATATTTCCTTGCAGCCGTCAGGTCCAGCAGTTCAAGTTCCAAAAAGATCACCTCCACCGTAGAGCCTGGTCTTTCCTACTGGGCCGGGGTAGTTGCCCAAAAGCCGCTGAGCGCCAGATGGTCGCTAACACTGGGATTGGACCTGCATTATTATTCTAGCCGCCTTCGTGTCGGGGGAGTGGTGACCACCTATTCTCAGTCGGCCAGTGCCCTGATCGGATCTTCAGCGATCGCGCCCGTGCAGTCCTATCCTTATTATTCAGTCGGAAATGTGCAGGTCTACACCAACCGGTACTATTACCTGGAACTGCCAGTGGCCATGCAATGGCAGATTAACCGCGGCCGTGTCTTACCGCTATTCCTGCGGGGAGGTGTGAGCTTGTCCCGCCTGATGTCATCCAATGGATTGTATTACAATGATCAGTCGGCCGTCTATTTCAAGGATAATTCCGTTATTCAACCTATGCAGGTCAGTTTTACTTCCGGTCTGATAGCCACGTTGCCGTTGCGGGGGATCAGGGTACAGGCAGGGCCTGAGCTGCAGTACGGCGCAACCACCTTGTTGCGAGGCGGGGCCGGGAATGGCCACCTGTTTTATGGAGGGCTACGGGTAGTTGTTATGCGATAATCGCCGCTGCCCCGTCAAAGACGTATGGTCATTTTCTTGCAAATGATCAAATTTTCATCTTCCGGTTGGAAATATATGAGCTTTTTATCTATATTGGAGTCGTTTAACTCCTAATAGAAGCCTACTATGACCCCCCCGAGATCAATTGTGTGCCTGCCTATGATAATATTCCTTTGCCTGCTGCAAGGCTATTGTTCCGCCCAGGACAAATCAATGGTCCAGTTTGGGAATGTTACCCCCGCCAATTTTACTCTTCCCGCCAATCCCATTATCGATAGCAATGCGAGCGCCGTCATTTTGTCGGATGTTGGCAGCGTTCATTTCATAGGCAACAGCCATTCCTGGTTTTCCTATGTGTATCAGCGCCAGACCCGGATTAAGATACTGAACAAAAAAGCTTTTGGCGATTTGGCTACCGTCGTTATCCCGCTGTACAGAGAGGATGAACATGCCGAACTGGTAGATAAGATATCCGCATCGACTTACAACCTGGAGAACGGACAGGTGGTGGTGACCAAACTCGAAAAGGCTGACCTGTTTGAAAACAGGCTGGATAAAAACCGGTTCGAGGAGAAATTTACGCTTCCGGGCGTAAAAGAGGGTTCTATTATTGAATACACGTATACAGTCACTTCTGATTATAATTTCAACCTTCCCCCCTGGGAATTTCAGCGGGAAGGATATCCGTGTCTGTGGAGTGAATACCAGGTGGATATTCCGCAGGCGTTGTTTTATATCATGGTCAGGCAAGGTGTTCATCCGTATGTCATTGACAAGGGCAGCGAAGGCCATGGGTCATATCGTGTGACGAAGCCGGCCGAGAGCGGTTCATTATCTGGTCAGGGTGAAGAACTGATTGTTTCGGCCAACACCGTTCGGCATCATTGGGCGATGAAAGATATTCCTGCCTTTCACAAGGAGCTCTATTTGTCGACCCCGGCGAATTACCTCGACAAGATCGATTTTCAACTGGCCAAGACTTACGACGGACAGGACTACCACGATGTGAAGAGCAGCTGGAAACAGACTACCAAGGAATTGTTGGAGCAGGAGGACTTTGGCAAGCCGCTGAATGAAGATAATGACCAGATCGCCCAAACTTTAGCCCAGCTTGCTTCCGGCAGTTCCGATGCGTTGCAGGAGGCGCGGTCTATTTATTATTATGTAAGCAGCCATTTCACCTGCAATAACTATTATAATAAATACCTGAAGACGACCCTGCGCGACGTCATTAAAAAGAATGGCGGTACGGTAGGGGATATCAACCTGCTGCTGATCGCCATGCTGCGGAAGGCAAACCTGCAGGCCGATCCGGTCATATTGAGCACCCGGGAATACGGTTTCAACCTGGCCACGTATCCCATTCTACAGCGGCTCAACTATGTGATCGCGCGGTTGAAGGTGGACGGGACGGTCTATTACCTGGATGCGGCCCATCCGCAGCTGGGATTCGGTCAACTGGACGGTAACTGTTATAATGGCCATGCCCGGATCATCAGCAATAAGGACTCCGGGTCTGTGTATTTCGAGACCGATTCCCTGAAGGAAAGCAAGACCACGCTGGTGTTGATCAACAATACTGATAAAGGAATGGAAGGTACGCTGGAATCGACGCTCGGCAGAGAAGAGTCCTACCAGTTGCGGCGACGGCTGAGCGGCAAGGACCAAAAGGACTATTTCAAAGATATCCAGACGTCCTGGGGGGAAGACATGGAGATCAGCAATGGCGGCATCGATTCGTTGTCGAGGTTGGAAGATCCCGTTAAGGTCTATTACGATTTCCGCCTTACGCAGACGGCGGGGGCATCGCCGTTGTACATCAATCCCATGATCGGCGAGGGCATGCGTGAAAACCCGTTTAAGGCTGCAGAAAGGAAATACCCGGTGGAGATGCCTTATGTCAGTGATGACATGTATATCTTAAATATGCAAATACCCGATGGATATGAGGTGGATGAGTTGCCTAAGTCCGCCAGGGTAGCATTGAATGGGAATCAGGGAATGTTCGAATACCTGATAGCCAGCCAGGGCAATACGATCCAGCTGCGCTGCCATCTTAAATTGAATAAGGCCAATTTTTACCCGGATGACTATAGCAACCTCCGCGAATTTTTCGGCTATGTCGTCAAGAAGGAGAGCGAGACGATTGTTTTGAAAAAGAAGTAGTACGACCACATTACAGTCAGTCAATGCCCCATCAAAGACGTATGGTCATTTTCTTGCAAATGATCAAATTTTCATCTTCCGGTTGAAATATATGGGCATTTTATCTATATTGGGGCGTATAACTCCTAATATAAGCCTACTATGACCGGTCTGAGAGCAATTGTGTGCCTGCCTATGATAGTATTCCTTTGCCTGCTGCAAAGGTATTGTTCCGCTCAGGACAAATCAATGGTCCAGTTTGGGAATGTTACCCCCGCCAATTTTACCCTTCCCGCCAACCCCATTATCGATAGCAATGCGAGCGCCGTCATTTTGTCGGATGTTGGCAGCGTTCATTTCATAGGCAACAGCCATTCCTGGTTTTCCTATGTGTATCAGCGCCAGACCCGGATTAAGATACTGAACAAAAAAGCTTTTGGCGATTTAGCTACCGTCGTTATCCCGCTGTATAAGGAGGATAAACATGCCGAATTGGTAGATAAGATAACCGCATCGACCTACAACCTGGAGAACGGACAGGTGGTGGTGACCAAACTGGAGAAGCCCGATCTGTTTGAAACCAGGCTGGATAAAAACCAGTTCGAGGAGAAATTTACGCTTCCGGGGGTAAAGGAGGGTTCTATTATTGAATACACGTATACGATCACTTCCGATTATGATTTTAATCTCCCCTCCTGGGCGTTCCAGCGGGAAGAATATCCCTGTCTATGGAGCGAATACCAGGTCGATATTCCGCAGGCATTGTTTTATGTCCTGGTGAAGCAGGGAGTTCACCATTACGTCATTGACAAGGGTAGTGAAGGTCATGAATCTTTTCCGATGGTATCGACATATGCGGGCAGTTCTTACGCAGGTACGGGGCAACAGTCACACTTTTCAGCGATAGCCAACACCGTTCTGCATCACTGGGCGATGAAAGATATCCCGGCCTTTCATGAAGAATCCTATTTGTCGACCCCGAAGAATTACCTGGACAAAATAGAGTTTCAACTGTTCAAGATTCACAATGGGGAGGAATTTACTGACGTGGCGAACAATTGGAAACAGACGACTGAGCAATTGCTCGAACAGGGAAATTTCGGTCTGGCGCTGAATGAAGAAGATGACCTGGTCACCCAAACGTTGGATACGCTTACTTCCGGCACCTCCGATCCGTTGCAGAAGGCGCGGGCCATTTACTACTATGTGAGCAGCCATCTCATCTGCAATGACTATAATATTGTCCATCTGACGACAAATCTTCGCGATGTGATGAAAAAGAATGGCGGTACGGTAGGGGATATCAACCTGCTGCTGATCGCCATGCTGCGCCAGGCGGGAATACAAGCAGACCCGGTCTTACTGAGCACCCGTGAACATGGTGTCAACCTCGCCACCTATCCCATCATTCAGCGGCTGAACTATGTGATCGCCCGCCTGGTGATCTACGGGAATATCTATTACGTGGATGCGGCCCATCCGCAGTTGGGATTCGGTCAACTGGCCGGAAACTGTTATAATGGCCATGCCCGGATCATCAGCAATAAGGACTCCGGGTCGGTGTATTTCGAGACCGACTCCCTGAAGGAAAGTAAGACCACGCTGGTGCTGATGACCAATACCGACAAAGGAATAGAAGGCACGCTGGAATCGACGCTCGGCAAAGAAGAGTCCTACCAGTTGCGGCGGCGGCTGAACGGCAAGAACCAAAAGGACTATTTCAAAGATACCCAGACGTCCTGGGGCGAAGACATGGAAATCAGCAATGGCGCCATCGATTCGTTGTCGAGGTTGGAAGATCCCGTTAAGGTCCATTACGATTTCCGCCTGACGCAGACAGCGGGGGCATCGCCGTTGTACATCAATCCCATGATCGGCGAGGGCATGCGTGAAAACCCGTTTAAGGCTGCAGAACGGAAATACCCGGTGGAGATGCCTTATGTCAGAGATGACATGTATGTCTTAAATATGCAAATACCCGATGGATATGAGGTGGATGAGTTGCCTAAGTCCGCCAGGGTGGCATTGAACGGGAATCAGGGAATATTCGAATACCTGATAGCCAGCCAGGGCAATGTGATCCAACTGCGCTGCCAACTTAAATTGAATAAGGCCAATTTTTACCCGGATGACTATAGCAACCTCCGGGAATTTTTCGGCTATGTCGTCAAGAAAGAGAGCGAGACGATCGTGTTGAAAAAGAAGTAGTACGACCAATCATAACCTAAACCATCGATATTATTATGACCATTCAAAACTACTCCTGCTTTATTCTATCCTGCCTTATTCTGGCGGGTACGGTTGTTCATGCACAAGACAAAATGCCCGTTAAGTTCGGTAAGGTAACGCCCCAGGATTTCACCGTTACGGCCGGCAATATCGATTCAGCTGCCGATGCCGTCGTGGTGGCGGATTTTGGGACGTCTGCCTTTGTCGGCAATACAAGAGGCTATTTCAATATTGAATTCCACCATTCGAAAAGGATCCGGGTCATGACAAGGAAAGGATTCGACGCGGCTATTATCAGCATCCCGTTATACACCACAGATAAGGAGACAGAAAAGGTAGAAGGTTTACGGGCCAGTACCTATACCCTGGAAGACGGAAAGGTAATAGAGACGAAACTGGATAGTAAATCCATCTTTGTGAACAAGATCGGCAAGAACGAGATCGAAGAGAAATTCACCTTTCCCGCATTGAAGGAGGGCGCCATTCTGGAATACTCCTATACCCAGGTTTCGCCTTTCTTATTTGAATTGCAGCCGTGGGCTTTTCAAAGTCAGTATCCCTGTCTGTGGAGTGAATACCAGGTGGAAATGCCTGATTTTTTTAAATACGTTACCCTGAGCCAGGGCTATCTGCCTTTCAAGGTCAATGCGAAAGATAGCCGGCAAGTAAATTTTAAGGTGACGATACCCGGCGGGGCAGACAGGGACGACAACGAAACTTTCGACGATAATGTCGTGACGCATCGTTGGGTGATGGCCAATATACCTGGACTGAGAGAGGAGGGATATACGACGACTGTCTCGAACTACATTTCAAAAATAGATTTTCAGATGTCGGGTATTCGGTTTCCCTTTCCCGGCAGCTTGTATAAAGATGTGATGGGGAACTGGCAGAGTTTCAGCGAAGAGCTGCTGAAGGACAATGATTTTGGCGCAGACCTGGACCGGAACAATTCCTGGTTGGACGACGACATGAAAACGATCACCAAAGGGGCGACCGGCAGCCTGGAAAAAGTCAAAAAGATCTATACGTATGTCAGGGACAATTTTACCTGTACTTCCAACAGCGGCCTCATGCTCAGCAGCCCGTTGAAGACTGTCTATAAAACCAGGAGCGGCAACGTCGCTGATCTTAACCTGCTGCTGGCGGCCATGCTGGTACATGAAAAAATCCAGGTGGATCCCGTCATTTTGAGTACGAGGTCACATGGTTTCACGAATGAGATCTATCCGTTACTGAGCCGCTTTAATTACGTGGTCAGCAAGGTCGTCATCGATTCTACCGAGTATTATCTCGATGCCAGCGATCCCTGGCTGGGATTCGGGCAGCTGCCGGCTAGATGTTACAATGGCTATGCGCGGGTGATCAATAAGGAGACGCCTTCCTATGTCGTATTCGATGCCAATGCAAGGCGGGAGGGGAAATCAACGCTTGTTATGATCAGTAATGATGAAAAGGGTGGCCTGACAGGCAGTTTCCAATCTTCACCAGGCTACGATGAAGCGTTGGAAATGCGGCACAGGATCAAAGCGCATGGTCAGCAGGATTTTCTGAAAAATCTTCAGACGGCCTATTCCAGCGATGCGGTGGTTTCGAACCTGCAGTTCGATTCCCTGCTGCTGCCCGAACAACCGCTGGAGGAGGACTACGATTTCCGGCTGACACCCGATACGGCAGCCAACATCTATTATTTCAACCCGATGATGGGAGAAGGGTATAAGGAAAACCCCTTTAAGTCGGCCGAAAGGCTTTATCCGGTGGAAATGTCCTCTGCGATGGATGAAACCTATACCCTGACGATGGATATCCCTAAGGGGTATGTGGTGGATGAGGTGCCGAAGTCGGCCAAGGTGTTATTCAATACCGACGAAGGCTTCTTTGAATACCTGATCGTCAAGGATGACCAGCGCATCCAGTTCCGTTCCCGGATCAAGCTGGTTAAGGCTACTTATAAGCCGGAAGATTATGCCACCTTGCGCGATTTCTTCGGTTTTGTGGTGAAGAAAGAAAGTGAACAGGTCGTTTTTAAAAAGGTAAAGTAAGTATATGAAAGTGATCCTATCCTGTTTGTTGCTGGCTGCATCTTGTTCGCTAAGGGCGCAGTCTTATAATGTCGCATTGATCCCCGATTCGCTGAAAAAAGATGCACGGGCCGTCATGCGGGAGCAGGAATATATCCTCGAGATCAAATCGCCGGAAAAGGCTGTGATGAAAGAGCGGCATGTTTTTACTATTTTAAATGAGAACGGCGATAATATTGGCGGCTATAGCAGCTATTACGATAATTTTACTTCTATTAATTCCATCACAGGTATCCTTTATGATGCTTCCGGTAAGGAAATGAAACGCATCAAAAAAAAGGATATGGATGACCATAGCTATTTAGACGAGGTGACATTGGCAGTGAGCTATAGGTATAAAAGCTATAATTTCTATTGCCGGGTTTATCCTTATACTGTCAGTTACGAAGAAGAAGACGATATGGAGGGAATACTCGCTTTTGATAGTTGGCAGCCTCTTTATTCTTCTGGCATTTCTACCCAGCATAGCAAATATGTCATCATTGCACCGGCGGATTATAAGGTCCGCTACAAACCCGTCAACTGTAGTTTTGAGCCTGTCATCACCTCGTCCGGCGACAAAAAGGTATATACCTGGGAAGTCAGCAATCTGCGTGCCCGTACGACAGAACAGTCGGGACCTGTCTGGCGAGAGATCGAGCCGCGCGTACTGATGGCGCCTTCAGATTTCGAAGCGCAGGGATATAAAGGCAACATGTCTACCTGGATAGACTATGGAAAATTTATCAATCAGCTTAGAATGGGCCGGGATGTGTTGCCGGATGATATAAAAAAGAAAGTCCATGAATTAACCGATCATCTTACCGATACCCGTCAAAAGGTCTATGCCTTATATAATTTCCTGCAAAACAATACGCATTATATTAGCATTCAGCTCGGTATCGGCGGCTGGCAGCCTTTCTCAGCTGATTATGTAGCTACCAAACGGTATGGTGATTGTAAAGCTTTGTCGAACTATATGGTCGCCCTGCTGCAAGAGGCGGGTATCGACGGAAGATATGTGATCATCTATGGAGGACGTGATATGCCGGACCTTGTTGGCGACTTTCCTTCTTTGCAGGGGAATCATATCGTCACCTGTGTGCCGCTGGGTAAAGATTCGATATGGCTGGAATGCACCAGCCAGACAGAATCTCCCGATTTTATGGGCAGTTTTACCGGCAACCGCAATGCTATCCTGATCGATGCGGATGGTGGCCATATCGTTCACACTCCTTCTTATTCTGCGGCCGACAATCTCCAGTGCCGGGTCGTCGACGCATCAATCAATGAGGAAGGCTTGCTTGATGCAAATGTCAAAACGAAATACACCGGTCTCCGGCAGGAATATCCTCATGATCTGATGGATGAGTATCCCCAGGACCAACGGGAAAAAAGACTCCAGGAACGTTTCGACCTGCCTACTTATAAAGTGGATAAGAGCAGTTATTCAGAACAAAAAGGCACTATTCCTGTAGTCGACGAATACCTGCATGTGCTGAGCCCGAACTACGCTACCATTTCAGGCAGGCGGCTGTTTATCAACCCTGACCTGCTCGACAGGAGCCGTTACCGGCTGCCGGCAGATTCCGTCCGGCACTATGATTTTATCAATAAGGAAGCCTTTACGGAGATCGACAGCGTGACTATTAAAATACCATCCGGTTATCAGCCCGAGGCAATGCCGGAAGATATCCGGATCGACTGCAAATTCGGCAAATACAGTGCCTCGGTCAAGGTTGCCGACGACAGGATCATCTATTACCGGCGCTATGAAAAATCCATCAACCGCTTTCCACCGTCGGACTATCCGGACCTGGTAAAATTTTATGAGCGGTTATACAAGGCCGACAACAGCCGGATCGTGCTGGTGAAAAAATCTTAGTTGCAACTGCTGGTCAACTGGGCACTGATCAGGTTCATCATGTTCTCGCCGATCGGCTTTTTGTCCTCTTCGGGTTTCAGTTCGAGGAGGATGGCGGCATAGTGTCGGCATTTGTCGATGTAGGAGAAGCAGCCCTCAAGACTGGGAGAGGTCCACACCGTGCCGCTGCCATTGGGGCTAAGGATATAATTACCGAGACCGATCTTTGCACCCTGCAGATCCTTTGGAATGTATTTCACCGGCAAACTGGCGAACTGAGGCGACTCAAGCTCTTCAACGGATTTGACACTGAGGACGCGCTTGTCGCCTACCATCCCGCTGTCCAGCAACATGGCCATAAAGGCGATATAATCATTGGCAGTTGACATGGCGCCGCCGGACGGATCGGGCGCTCCGCCGTTCTGGTTATCGAATGTCGTTCCCCGCATTTTCAAGGGCCTCACGATACGCTCGGACATCAATCGCTCGAAAGGCTTTTTGCCGACTACTTCGCATACCCGGGCAGCAATGTCAAAACCCAGACTGCTGTAAAAGAATTCGGTGCTTGGATTGGTGCCAATATCTCTTTTGGAGGCGATTGCATTAACGGCATCTTCCAGCGTTTCGTATTTAACCTTCTCCAATGCCTTTTTGATGCCCTGATCCACCTTGATGCCCAGGGTACTGGTCAGGCAATTCCGGACGGTGATATATCCCTTCATGTATTTCCCGAACATCGGAATATACTTCGTGACCTTGTCGTCCAGGGAGAGCTTGCCTTCGTCCACAAAGGTCATGACCAGCGCGGCCGTCATCCAGTCCGCCGCGCCGGCAATAGGAGCGGGGGATTTGGGGCTGAAATCATCTGAGCCCTGGTGCTGGTAAAGGATCTTGCCGTCCTGCCAGACGACGACGGCGAAGTCATTGCCCAGGTCCTTTTTATTCTGCTTAAGTAATTGATCTACAGCATCGAATCTATGATCTATCTCCACTACCTTTTTCTGGCTGAAAGCAAACAGACAGAATAGCAGGTGAACCGATAATAAACTGAATGGAAGGCAGATAGACTTAACTTTATATGACATAGTTTCTGGATTGAGGCCTTGGTTTGGATTTTGCGTCACAAGGTTACCTAAACCGGGCACCGCCCGGTTGGCACTCCGGCCTTTGGGCCGGAAGTGCCGAAATTAGCGGACTTGAGACAAAAAATTAAATTATTTCAAAATTTTTTGGCTCAACTTATTTAACCAAAAAAGGAAAACCGACATTATATGAACCTGAACAATTTTACTATAAAGGCGCAGGAGGCGATCGCCCGGGCACAACAGTTGGCCTTTGACGGATCGAACCCTGCCATAGATACGGAGCATCTTATCAAGTCGTTGCTGACGGAAGAAGATTCGCTGGTGGAATTTCTGCTGAAAAAGAACGATGTAAATGTAGCCTTCCTTACCAGTAAACTGGACGAAAGCTTGCAGAAACTGCCCAAAGTCAGCGGGGGCCAGCCGGCACAAACGATCAGCCGTGACATGAATAATGTTCTCCTCCGGGCAGGTTCGGACCTGAAACAATTCGGGGATGAATTCGTCAGCGTGGAGCACCTCCTGCTGGGCATTATGCAGGCCAATGATAACACAGCAAAACTGCTGAAGGATGCCGGGCTGACCGAAAAAGGGTTGATCGCGGCCATCAAGGACCTTCGTAAAGGGTCCACCGTTAATTCCCAGACCCAGGAGACGACTTTTAATGCGCTGAACAAATACGCCAAGAATCTCAACGAACTGGCCCGCCAGGGCAAACTCGACCCGGTCATCGGCCGGGATGAAGAGATCCGGCGGACGCTGCATATCCTGTCCCGGCGCAGCAAGAATAATCCTATCCTGGTAGGAGAACCAGGCGTGGGTAAGACAGCCATCGCCGAAGGGCTGGCCCATCGTATCGTCAACGGCGACGTACCGGAAAACCTCCGGTCCAAAATCATTTTTGCGCTGGACATGGGCCAACTCATCGCCGGAGCCAAGTATAAAGGAGAATTCGAGGAAAGGCTGAAGAGCGTCGTGAAGGAAGTAGCCGGCAGCGATGGGGAGATCGTATTGTTTATCGACGAGATCCATACCCTGGTAGGCGCCGGTGGGGGCGAGGGGGCCATGGATGCCGCCAATATACTCAAGCCTGCCCTGGCGAGGGGCGAGCTGAGGGCGATCGGGGCTACCACATTGAATGAATACCAGAAATTTTTTGAAAAGGATAAGGCGCTCGAACGGCGGTTCCAGAAAGTGCTGATCGACGAACCCAACGAAGAGGATGCTATTTCCATCTTGCGGGGACTCAAGGACAGATACGAGACATATCACCATGTGCGGATTAAAGACGAGGCGATCATCGCGGCAGTCGAGTTATCCCACCGGTATATTACGGACAGGTTCTTGCCCGATAAAGCCATTGATCTCATCGACGAGAGCGCGGCTAAGCTCCGGCTGGAAATGAATTCCCAGCCCGATGAGCTCGACAGGCTGGAAAGATCTATCCGGCAGCTGGAGATTGAGCGGGAAGCCATCAAACGAGAAAAGGATGAAGAAAAACTGCGCGAGCTAAGCTCCGAGATTGGTAACCTGAGTGTCGAAAGAGACACGCTGAAAGCCAAATGGCAGCAGGAAAAAGAGCTGGTGGAAAAAGTGCAGAATGCCAAGGCCGAGATCGAGAATCTGAAATTGGCTGCCGAAAAAGCCGAACGGGAAGGTCAATATGGTCAGGTGGCCGAGATCCGCTATGGCAAGATCAAGGAACAGGAAAAGATCATCGAAAGCTACTCCAACCAACTGGCTACGATCAGTGCCCATTCACGGTTGATGAAAGAAGAAGTCGATGCAGAAGATATAGCGCAGGCAGTAGCCAAGGCAACCGGTATCCCGGTGTCGAAGATGTTGCAAAGCGAAAAGGAAAAGCTGCTCAACCTTGAAGACGAGCTGCACAAGCGCGTCGTTGGGCAGGAAGAAGCCATTGAGGCTGTGGCCGATGCCATTCGCAGAAGCCGGGCAGGGCTGCAGGATCCCAGGCGGCCTATCGGCTCGTTCATTTTCCTGGGGACGACGGGTGTCGGTAAAACCGAATTGGCCAAGGCCCTGGCCGAATATCTTTTCGATGATGAAAGCATGATGACCCGCATCGATATGAGTGAATACCAGGAAAAGCACGCGGTAAGCCGGCTGGTTGGCGCCCCTCCGGGTTATGTGGGATATGATGAAGGCGGCCAGTTAACCGAGGCCGTCAGGCGCAAGCCCTACAGCGTGATCCTGTTGGATGAGATCGAAAAGGCCCATCCCGACGTTTTCAATATCCTTTTGCAGGTGCTGGACGACGGGCGGTTAACAGATAATAAAGGCCGGGTGGTGAATTTCAAGAATACGATTATCATCATGACCAGCAATATGGGCAGCCAGATCATCCAGGCCAATTTTGAGGATGTGACGGAAAAGAATCGCGAAGAGGTCATGGATAAGACCAGGACGGAAGTCGTGGACCTGCTGAGGCAGACCATCCGGCCGGAATTCCTCAACCGGATCGACGAGATCATCCTTTTCCAGCCCCTGCTGAAGAGCGAGATCAAAGGAATTATCCGCATCCAGTTGGAAAACCTACAGCGCATGGTGGCCAAGAACGGCATTAACCTGCAGTTCAGCGATTATGCCCTGGATTACCTGGCGGAGAACGGCTTCGACCCCCAGTTCGGCGCCCGGCCCCTGAAGAGGCTGATCCAGAAGGAAATTGTTAATCAATTGAGTAAGAGGATATTGGCCGGAGATATCGATCGTAGTGTGCCGGTGCTGGTAGATGTTTTCGACGGGGTAGTCGTTTTTCGTAATGAGACCCCCCACCTGGAAAGGACGGACGGCGTTATTAAATAGAGAGGTGTGTTAAATTAGGGATTTTCCGATATAAAAAGGGTTTTTTTCAGACAAACTGAACTAAATTGGCCGGGATATGTTATAAAGATGATATATGAGAGCAAAAGAAATACCTGAGATCATTCCGACGAAGGAAGTTTTTGTAGGCGATCCGAAAGCCACGGTTACCCTGATGGAATATGGCGACTATGAAAGCGAGGCGTGTGCCAAGGTCAATGAAGTAGTGGAAAAGCTGTTGAAGCAGTTTGACGGCAAGCTGAGATTCAATTTCCGCCACTTTCCGCTGACCCGCATCCACCAGCATGCCATGAAGGCGGCTGAAGCCTCTCTCGGAGCGGCACAGGAAGGCAAGTTTTGGGAGATGCATACTATGTTGTTTGCGCACCGCAGGCGGCTGGGTGCGATCAGCCTGCGGGAATATGCCAAGGATTGCGGGGTCGTCAATAAGAAGTTCCTTGATCACCTGGTCAATTCCACCTATGGGTGGCAGGTCAAAAGCGACTTGCTGGAAGGATTGGATAAAGGAGTCAGAGATGTACCGGCCTTTTTCATCAATGATGTGTTGTTTACCGGTAAACCTACTTACGACAATCTGCGTAAGGGTATCGAAGAGGCCATCAAACAAAAAAAGAAGAAGCCATCCGCCAAAGCGAGGGCTTAAAAAGAATTATATTTATTCCAGCCGGTTCAGAAGATGTGTCTGAACCGGTTTCTTTTTTTGTTAACTTGTCGATGCAGGGAATGATCCGCTTTACGACTAAAATATTGCAATTTGCCGATATGGGTGAAAAGACCGGATGGACCTATATCCGCATCCCGGCTGCCCTGGCGCAGGAGCTTCTACCCGGCAACAAGAAGTCGTTCAGGGTAAAGGGCAGGCTGGATGATCATCCCATCCAAAAGGTGGCGCTGATACCGATGGGGGAAGGGAATTTCATTATGGCGCTTAACGCCGGCATCCGAAAGGCCATCCGCAAACAGAAGGGGGCTGCCCTGCGGGTAGAATTGGAAGTGGATAAGGCAGTCATCCAACCGCCCAAGGACCTGCTGGATTGCCTGGCAGACGAACCGGCGGCGCTGGCCTGGTTTAAAGGACTCCCGAAATCACATCAAAACTATTTCGGTAGCTGGATTAAAGCTGCTAAATTGGAAAGCACCCGAGCAAGGCGCATCGCCTGCGTGGTGACGGCCATGGTACGTCATTTGAATTTTGCGGAAATGCTGCGCGCGAGATCGGATGACAATGACACCAAGGGCTTTTTTCCAAAATGAAAACGATTTTCCCATTTTGGAAAGGTTTGGGGCTGGATCTTTTCAACCTGAAAAAGGCTTTTTCATTTTGAAAGCTTTGCTGATCGGGCCTTCAGCGAAAAATCCCTTTTTTCTAAAAGAGTAGGTATACTTTTTGCACAAGGGCGGCATCATGGATCATATCCACTCTAAAAAAGTAACCACTGCAGGTTTACTGATTACATTAGGAATTATCTTCGGCGACATTGGTACCTCCCCTCTCTATACGTTCCAGACTATCCTGGCAGAAGGTGGAAAAGTGAGCGAATCACTCGTTTTTGGGGCTATCTCCTGCGTTTTCTGGACGCTGACCCTGCAAACGACCTTTAAATATGTCTTTATCACTCTCCAGGCCGACAACAAAGGGGAAGGCGGGGTCTTTTCCCTTTATGCCCTGGTACGCCGTTATGGGAAAAAGCTGGTATACCCGGCGATCATAGGCGCCGGCACGCTGCTGGCCGATGGCATCATTACCCCTCCGATCTCGGTGACTTCCGCCATCGAAGGGCTGGGGTCCGTGCATGGGCTGGAGAACACGATCGTACCCGGTAATGCGCTGGTCGTGGAAATAGTGATGGTCATTATACTGCTGCTATTTATATTCCAGCGTTTCGGGACGAAGATCGTAGGCGGCTCCTTCGGGCCGATCATGTTCGTCTGGTTTTCGATGCTGGCCGTGCTCGGGCTCAACCAGATCATTCACTACCCGATTATATTGAAGGCACTGAGCCCTCACTACGGGCTGGAGTTGCTGATCCGTCATCCAAAGGGATTCTGGCTGCTCGGGGCCGTCTTCCTTTGCACCACCGGGGCGGAGGCCTTGTATTCCGACCTGGGGCATTGCGGGAGGAAGAATATCCAGGTCAGCTGGATCTTTGTCAAAACGACACTTGTACTGAATTACCTGGGACAGGGCGCCTGGGTGTTGCTGCAGCATAAAGAGAGTCTCGGCGATGTCAATCCTTTTTTTGCTATCGTTCCGCATTGGTTCCTCATCCCGAGTGTCTTCATTGCCATGGCTGCCTCGATTATCGCCAGCCAGGCCCTGATCAGCGGTAGCTTTACCCTCATCAATGAGGCGATCAGTCTCAACTTCTGGCCGAAGGTCACCGTCAAGTTTCCGACGAATGTCCGCGGACAGATCTATATTCCCAGCATCAACTGGGTGCTTTGCACGGGCTGTTTCCTTGTCGTACTGTATTTCAGGACGTCCGAGGCCATGACGGCGGCATACGGTTTTTCCATTACGGTAGCTATGCTGATGACGACGGTGCTCATGTATTATTTCCTGCGCTATGTCAAGCATTATCCTTTCTGGTTGGTGGGCGCCATCGTCACCGTCTTCGTGGCCGTGGAAACGTCGTTCTTTATTGCTAATGCTGTCAAGATCGTCAAACGGCTTTTCTTCCTGGTATTCGAGATCGGTCTGATCTCCACCATGTATGTCTGGTATCATGCCCGAAAGATCAACAACCGCTTCCTCAACTTTGTCGATCTTAATGAACATATCCCGCTGCTGGAGAATCTCAGCAAGGACGAATCAGTGCCCAAGTTCACTTCTCACCTGATTTATCTGACGAAGGCCAACAGAGCTACGCAGATTGAAGAAAAGATCTTGTACTCCATTTTCAGCCATAATCCCAAGCGTGCGGATGTCTATTGGTTTGTGCATATCGAACGCACCGATGAACCCTATACCATGGAATACGGGGTTGAGGAGCTGATGAATGACAAGGTCATCCGTGTAGAGTTCCGGCTGGGTTTCCGCGTCCAGCAAAAAGTGGGCATGATGTTCCGTAAGGTAGTGACGGAGATGATCTGCAACAAGGAGTTGGATGTCGTCAGTCGCTTTCCTTCGTTGAAGAAGCATAATATCGCCGAAGACTTCCGCTTTGTAATATTGGAGAAGTTCCTTTCCTACGATAATGAATTTTCCGTGAGGGACGGATTCATCCTCAACGCCTATTTCAATATCAAAAAAATGGCCCTTGCGGAAGAGAAGGCCTTTGGCCTGGACAGCAGCGAGACGGTAGTGGAAAAGCTGCCGCTTGTCGTGGCGCCTTCTACCAAGATTAACCTTCACCGGGCATATTACCGGATCCATCATTAGCGGACGCGGAGCTCAGTTGCTTACCACCGCCATCATTCGCGGACCCGGATCTCCGCTGTCTTGTCTGCCTGTATGGCCGGTTGCTCCTGTACGATCCATTGGACGGCGTGCAGATCGATATCCCTGGCCTGTGTGGCCACCAGCCCTTTCGTCGAATGGATCTCGAGGCTATCGAAAGAGATCCTGCTGACCGGCATCTGTGGCAGGCCGGTGATGGCAATACCGGTTTGCGCTCCGTTGCAATAGATCCGGCTGATGTGGAAATCCCTGAATTCAGGCGTCTTATCCTGTGGCTTTGGCTTATTGGGATCTTTGTCAAGCCCTACTTCCATATTCTCATAATAGGTATCGAACAGCACTGCCTCGTGAACGATGTTCTGCATTTGGATATCGCTGATATAGATATCGTCTACCAATCCGCCTCGTCCCATATTGCTCTTAAAACGCAGGCCTACATCCGTGCCGATGAAGTGGCAGCCGGTCACGAAAATATCGTGCATGCCGCCATCGGTATTGCTGCCGATAACGAAGCCGCCATGTGCACGGTACACCGTACAACCGGCTATAACGACATCCTGCAGGGCGGGTCCGTCTGATGCACTGCCGCTGGACTTCATGCAGATGCCGTCGTCGCCGGCATTGACCGTACACTCGTACAGTATTACCTTCCGGCAGGCGCTGATATCGATGCCATCCCCGTTTTGGGCCCACCAGTCATTAAAAATACGGGTGTGGTCCATGGTGAGGTCGGAACAATGATTAGGATAAAAGACGAACTTGGGTGAATTGCGCAGCAGCACTCCCCCGATCAGGATGCGGTGACAATTGATCAGAGATAAGAGGACAGGGCGCAGACGGTTGCCGGTCTCACCGGCGGGAAACCAGATTTTACCGTCTGCGCTGAGTTCGCCGCCTGATGAGAGCAAGGCGCTCCATTGCGCCGACGTCATCTTTTCTTTCTTGACCGGCCGCCAGGTATCGCCGGCGCCATCGAAGATGCCGCCGCCGGTGATCGCGATATCGTCGACGCCTACGGCGGAGAGCGGTGGGGTAGCGCTGCCATGGCCGGCTATCGTTGGGTACAGGCTATGATCGCTACTGAACTGGACGATGGCATCTGCCGCCAGGTACAGGTTGACATGACTGAGCAGTTGGATAGGGCCGGTCAGCCATTTGCCGGAACCGACAACGACACGACCGCCGCCGGCGGTTGAACAGGCCTCAATGGCATGTTGAAAAGCGTTCGTATTCAGCGTATGACCGTCACCCATACCCCCATAGTCCGTCAACAGAAAATCATGGGCCGGAAATTGCGGCACTACCGGGGCCGTCATAGGGAAGGGGCAGTGGGCGACATACCAGGAGATATCTTTTTCGGCTGACTGGGCCCGCGCGGATCGCACGGATAGCAGCAGCAGGCCGGACAGTAAACCGGGTAAGGCAAGCAGAATCGTTTTATTGGCTTTCATATCCGCCAAGTTACTCTACAGCCCGGAGCGACGGAAAATTAGTTACGGAAACGTTGCCGGAACCTGTCGGCTGTTCTCGCCGCCGGTCCTTAAAAGGCAGAAATTTTTGCTCCAATGATTTTATTTCGGTAGCTTTTCGATGCCCTCATACATTCGGATGTTCTCGCGCCGCCGGAAAAATGGGCCACGGGCCCATTAGCCGAAGGCTCATTATTAGCGGTTCGCGCGATGAGGGCTATATTTAGATCAGGAGCCCTCAAGAGCGCGAGTAAACGATTGCCGTCGCCCGGATACCCTCCTCGTAGGAAGTAGGCCTGAATTGATACGCGGCCTCGAATTTCGAGGAGTCGAATAAATAATCGAACTCGTACTGGTAAAGCATTTCTACGAGCTCAGCCGTTGTCCTGTCGACCATTCCTCCCAGCCGGATCATCCATTTCGGCATGACGAAAAGCCGGTTGGGCTGGCCCAGTGCGGCAGCGGCCAGTTCGACGAGCCGGGCGCCTGTCAGCGGAGAGGCGGAGGTCGGCAGGTGCCAGACCTGGTTCCAGGAATTTTCATCCTGGCTCAGCAGATAAAGGGCTTTTGCTGCGTCCGGGGTGTAAGTGAAAGAATGGGGGACGCTGGGATTCACCAGCCATTGCGCTCTTTGACCTTTTCGAAGCCTTTGAAAGACGAGGATATCGGGGACGCTGGTCTTGCCGGAGCCGGGGCCGTAGAAATCTGCAGCCCTGGCGATCGTAGCAATAATGTTGCCTTTGCGGACTTCGCTCATCACCTGTGTAGCCAGACGGGCCCTGAGGTCGCCTTTGCGGCTCGATGGATCATAAGGCGTTTCTTCCGTCATGGGGCCATCCGTTTTCCCATACATATATACATTGTCGAAAAAGATTAGCCTTGCATTGGTCTTTTGGCAGGCGGAGATAGTATTGTCCATGATCCGGGGCCATTGCTGCCGCCAGATGGAATAATTGTAGGGCAGGCCGATACAGAGATAGACGACGGATGAGCCTTCGATGGCTTGCAGCGCCTGGCCCGGATCGGTCAGATCGGCTGCCAGGGTAGTGGCGCCTGGCAGGGGAGTCTTCGGATGGCGGGAGACGAGTCGAACGGGAATCTGCCGGCTGATGAGTTCCGGCGCCAGGGTATCGGCGATAACCCCGCCTGCGCCTAATATGGTATGGAGTGACATAGTGCTAAAGTTTCGTGGCAAAGATAACCAGGATTCGATTTTGGCTAATAATAATATAGTTAATTGTAAGTCAAATACTTACGAAAGGCTAGGTGAAAAATGTTGATTAAACGTTTGTTTAATTCAAACGTTTGTTTAACTTTGGGGCCTCATTATCGGGAGGTCCCGGTAATTGACCATTGTTTTCGTTTTCAGTTCTTTAATCTATAGCACCATGTTTATGAAGAAAATTTGTAGTATAGTTTTCATCATCCTGGGATTTAGCCTCTTGGTTTTGTCGGCGGACGCACAGAAAGTGACGGATTCATTGCCTTCGGACCTGACTTTACAGGTGGTGGTACAATACGCGTTGAAGCATTACCCGTTGGTCCAGCAAGCCCTTATTGACGAGCAGATCACAGACAGGCAGATAAAAAGCAAACTGTCGGAATGGTATCCGCAGGTCGCATTGAATGCGAATTATCAGAACAACATACAATTACAGGACGTTGACTTCAATGGATCGTATGTGTCGAGTTCGACTTACAACCAGTCGACAGTCGGCCTTTCAGCTACCCAGAACCTTTTCAACCGCGATGTTCTGTTGGCGTCACACACCCGCAGGGACGTCATCACCCAGAGCAAACAAAATACGGTGTCTGACAAAATCGATATCACTGTCAATGTCAGCAAGGCCTTTTACAATGTCCTGCTGACCGACCAGGACATCAAAGTATCGGAAGATGATATCGTCAGGCTGGAGCGCAACCTGAAGGATACTTACAATCAATATCGCGGTGGCCTGGTGGATAAAACGGATTATAAGCGGGCTACCATTTCCCTCAACAATGCCAAAGCGCAAAAAAAGACGGAAGAAGAGGCGCTGAAGGCCAATTATGCGCAGTTGGTGCAGTTAATGGGCTATAACGGTAAAGACTCTATTCATCTCTCCTACGACAGCACTTCGATGGAGGCGGAAGTCAGCCTGGATACGCTGGCCGGCGTCGATTATAATCAAAGGATCGAGTATCAGCAGCTGATGACGCAGAAGCGCCTGCAACAGGCCGAAGTGAAATATTACAAATGGGCCTATATTCCTTCCATCTATGCCGGCGCAGGCTATAACCTGAACTATCTGAATCCCCGTTTTTCAAATTTATATTCGAACAATCTTCCCAATTCCTACGCAGGTATTTATCTCAGCGTTCCCCTTTTCCAGGGCACCAAGCGGACCCAGGATATCCGGGTGGCGGAATTGCAGCTGACAAGGCTCGACTGGGATGTGATCAACCTTCAGAATTCGATCAGCACGCAGTATGCCCAGGCGTTGGCCACATACAAAAGCGATCTCAATAATTACTATGTCCAGCGCGACAATCTTAGTCTTGCACGGGATGTGTTCAATACCATCGAGCTGCAATACCGCAGTGGCGTAAAAGCTTACCTGGACCTGATCACTTCGGAGACGGATCTCAGGACAGCGCAGGTCAATTACAGCGATGCGTTGTTCCAGGTGCTGAGCAGCAAGCTGGATGTAGAAAAGGCATTAGGAAGTATTAAATATTGATAAATTATCTTTTTATATGAGAAATACGTTACAATGGATCGGTCTTACATCTTTGACTGTTTCACTTGGTCTGACATCCTGCGGGAGCGGTCCCACCGGGCCGGTAGCCCCACCTCCCGCCTCGGTCATTGTATATACTGTACAACCAGGCAATGCGACTTACTATGACCTTTACCCCGCCACGGCCACGCCGTTGAACCAGGTGGATATCAAACCCCAGGTTTCCGGCAACATCATCGGCATTTATTTCAAAGATGGACAGAACGTAAGGAAAGGACAAAAGCTATATGCTATCGATCAGCAACAATACCTCGCGGCAGTCAATCAGGCGAAAGCCAATGTGGATGTCGCCAAGGCCAACCTCGCGAAGTCCCAGCAGGATGCCGACCGGTATGAGGACCTGGCCAAACAGGACGCTATTGCCAAGCAGACGCTCGACCACCAGCTGGCCGATCTCGAAGCGTCCAAACAGCAGCTCAGGGCGGCCGAGGCGAATGTAGCCGCAGTCCAGACCAACCTGGGTTATTCGACGATATATGCTCCCTTTAACGGCACCATCGGCATCTCTCTCGTCAAGGTCGGTACATCCGTTTATCCGCAAACCCTGCTGAATTCGGTATCCACCGACGATCCCATGGCTGTCGATATCGCTATCGACCAGGCAGAGATCCCACAGTTCACCAAGTATTTCGAAAAGGGGACCAATCCCAAAGATTCCATTTTTACAGCAGTGCTGCCCGATGGGTCTATCTACTCTTATGAGGGTCAGATCTACCTGCTGGACCGGTCGATCGATCCGACGACGGGTACGCTAAAAGCCCGCTTGACTTTCCCCAATCCGAAGGATGAGCTGAAGGCCGGTCTGACCACCAATATCAGGGTCAGGCATAAGGCAGCGGACAGCACCCTAATGATCCCTTATAAAGCAGTGGTTCAGACACTGGGTGAATACTTTGTATTCGTGGTACAGGGCGATCGGGCTTTACAGCATAAGGTCGTGCTGGGAACAAAGATCGGCGGCAATATAGTCGTGAAAGGTGGATTGCAGCAGGGTGAAAAAGTAGTTATAGAAGGCGTACAGAAATTAAGGGACAGTTCTGCAGTTCAGGTTGCTCAGCCGTCACAAAAACCGGCAACACCTGCCGGATCAGCAGCGCCTTCTGCCAAATAGGAGAAACAACTAAAAAATTTTGGAATGAAGTCTTCAAACATATTTCTTAGGAGGCCTGTAACAGCTATCGTCATCTCACTGGTCATTTTGCTGGTGGGAACACTGGCGATCCTGAACATGCCGATCAGCCAGTACCCGGACATCACCCCACCTACGGTACAGATCACCGGTAATTTTATTGGCGCGGATGCGCAGACGGTCGAACAAACCACAACCACCGCTATCGAGACCCAGGTCAACGGGGTGCCGGGTATCGCGTATATGCAGAGTAACAGCAGTAACAATGGCACCTCCCAGATCACAGCTACTCTTAATATAGGAGCCAATCCCGATATCGTGGCGCTGGATATTCAGAACCGTGTCGGTATTGCGACGCCGACCCTGCCCGCGCAGGTGCAGCAACTGGGTCTTACCACGCTGAAGCGTAATCCGGCCATCCTGATGCTGGTGGCCGTCTATTCGCCGAAGCATACGCATGGCATTCCTTTCATGGACAACTATGCCAATATCTACCTGCGGGATATCCTGTTGCGTACGCCCGGAGTGGGCGACGTTTTTAGCCGGGCCGATAATTTCAGTATGCGCGTATGGCTGAAAACAGATAAGATGGCGCAGCTGGGGCTGACCGTCAACGACATCCAGAGTGCTATCAACGAGCAGAACCTTCAGGTCGCGGCCGGATCGGTGGGCACGCCGCCGCAAACCTCTTCCGAGGCCTTTGAATTTACCATTTTGACGAATAGCCGCCTGACGACAGAGGAGCAGTTCGGCAATATCGTGGTCCGCAGCAATCCTGCGCAGAACAGCATCGTCTACCTGAAGGATATCGCTCGCATCCAATTGGGCAAGGTAAGCTACCAGTCGAACTCATTCGTGGACGGCCAGCGCGCCTCATATCTGCTGGTGTACCAGGCGCCGGGCAGCAATGCGCTGGCGACGGCCGAAGGGGTATACAAGGCCCTGGCGGACGCGAAGAAATACTTTCCCGCTGACATCGATTACGAAGTTCCCTTCGAGTCAGTGTCGGTCGTGAAGGTATCCATAGACGATGTGGTCACTACCCTGCTGATCGCCCTGCTGCTGGTAACGATCGTCGTGTTCCTCTTCCTGCAGAACTGGCGGTCTACGCTGATCCCGGTACTGGCTATTCCCGTGGCCATTGTCGGTACTTTCATCTTCTTCATCCCGCTGAATTTTACCATCAATACGCTGACGATGTTCGGTTTCGTACTGGCCATCGGTATCGTGGTGGATGACGCCATCGTGGTGGTGGAGGCGGTACAGCATTATATCGATACTGAAGGACTGTCGGCGAAAGAGGCCACGGCAAGGGCCATCGCCGATATCTCCGGGCCTGTTATCGCCATCGCCCTGATCCTGGCAGCGGTATTCGTGCCGGTCGGATTCATCCCCGGCATCGTCGGGCGGCTATACCAGCAGTTCGCCATCACTATCGCCATTTCCGTAATGATATCGGCCTTTGTCGCTTTGTCGCTGACACCGGCGCTCTGTATGCTGCTGTTGAAGCCGCATCATATCAACGAGAAGTCCAGAGGCCTCAATAAACTGTTTTATCATTTCAATAACTGGTTCGAAAAGGTCACGCATCATTATACCAATGGCGTGAGTGGCTGGATCAAGCGGGCGCCCCTCGTGATTGTTCTTCTGGCCTGTGTTTGCGTCGGCGATTACCTGCTGTTCAGTAAGAAGCCTACCGGCTTTATACCTACTGAAGACGATGGTCGTCTTTATATCAGCTACGAGATCCCCGAGGCCGGTTCCACCACCCGGTCGCTGGAGGTGCTGGACAGCATTCAGCATATCGCCCAAAGAGTCCCCGGGGTTCTCCATACGGCGGCTCTCGGCGGATTGAACATCCTGACCTTCGGTATCAAGTCGAACAGTGGCAGCATCTTCATGCAATTCAAGCCCTGGGACGAGCGTAAAAAGAAATCCGAGCAGCTCTATGGGATCATTGCCGAGCTGAACAAACGGTTTGCTGTTATCAAGGGGGCCAGGATCGTGGTCATCCCGCCCCCGGCCATCCCCGGTCTGGGTAATGCCGGCGGCTTCAGCATCCAGATCGAACAGCGTCAGTCCAACGACGACATCCAGACCTTTTCCCGGGTGGTCAACCAGTTCGTGGCCGAAGCCAACAAACAGCCCGAGATCGGCAACGCCTTTACTTTCTTTAGTGCACGTACGCCCGGCTACGAGGTCGATGTCGATCGCGACAAGGCCAAGAAACTAGGCCTCAACCTGACTGAAGTTTACAATACCATGCAGATGTACATGGGCAGCACCTATATCAATCAGCTGACCATCTATGGCCGTAACTTCTACGTGGTTGCGCAGGCCGATACCAACTTCCGCAACAACCTCCACTCGTTCGATAAGTATTACGTCAAGAATGTCAACGGAGAGATGATCCCGCTGAGCACGGTGTTGAGCTATAAGCCGATAGAGACCGCACCGCTGATCTCCCATTTCAACATCTATCGCAGCGCGGAGGTCGACGGGGGCGCCAAACAGGGATATAGCAGCGGCCAGGCCAACGATGCCCTGTTGCGGGTAGCCGCCAAGGTCTTGCCGGAAGGTTATGGCTATGACTGGTCGGGCCTCAGCCTGCAGGAAATCAAGTCGGGTAACAGTGCCGTGTATATCTTTGCCCTGTCCATCATCTTCGTGTTCCTCTTCCTGGCAGCCCTGTATGAAAGCTGGTCAGTGCCTTTCTCGGTGCTCCTGGCTGTGCCCATCGGGGTATTCGGCGCCATCCTTACACTGACCTTTATACCTCGGCTGACCAATAATGTCTATGCGCAGATCGGGTTGATCACGCTGATCGGTCTCTCCGCCAAGAATGCCATCCTGATCGTCGAATTTGCCAAGGAACGCGTCGACCGGGGCATGGAGGTTGTCCAGGCTACCCTGGATGCGGTGAACCTGCGTTTGCGCCCGATCCTCATGACCTCTATTGCCTTCCTGCTCGGGGTATTACCGCTGGCTTTGGCTTCTGGCGCCAGTTCAGTCGCCCGTAACACGATTGGCTGGACGGTGCTGGGCGGGATGTTTGCCGCTACCAGCCTGGCCATCTTCATAGTCCCGGTACTCTTCGTGGTCATCACACGGCTGACGTACGGGAAGAAGAAGCTGGGAGAATTACGTGACAAGAAATTGAACCTCGCGGAATAATAATAACAATGCGATAAGGAAAGCCTGCCTTTGATGAGGCAGGCTTTTTCTATTTTTACCCGATGAACTCTTTTTTTCCCGCGTCTTATTCGACATTGCTGTCATCGGCCCTGGCCGATCTGGTCTCCCGAAAATATGGATGGGCTGCTGTCCAATGTGAATTCCTGGTTCGCGGGGTGGGAGACACCTACCTGGTCGAATCGGGTGGGGATCGCTATATCCTACGGGTGTACAGGTCATCGCACCGTAACCGGGTGCAGATCGGTGCAGAAGTGGATTTACTCCTGGCCTTGCAGCGGGCGGCGGTGCCGGTATCGTTTCCTATTCCGGATCAGAGCGGGGAATATATACATCCCGTTGCGGCGGTGGAAGGTCAGCGTTATGCTGTGCTGTTCAGCTATGCTGAAGGCCGTTCTGCCTCTATCCTGAATGAGGCGCAATTAGGGGACCTGGGCCTTCACATGGCCCGGTTTCATCAAATCTCTGCCGGGCTGGAATTGTCTGACGTGCGGTGGCATTTTGATTTGCAGACGACGCTGTTCGGGCCGATGACACGATTGAAGCCTTACTTCAGCGAAGATCCGGCGGGATATGCCTGGCTGGAACAGGCAGTCGAGCAGGTGGTAAGAAAGCTGGCCCAGCTGGATATGTCGGCATTTAGCACCGGGTATTGTCACTTTGATTTTCTTCCCAAGAACTTTCATTTCGATGGTGATTCCGTCACTTTCTTCGACTTTGATTTTATGGGCCGCGGCTGGCTGGTCAACGATATCATGACCTTCTGGCAACACATGACCATCGATGTACACTTCGGCCGGATGACCTCCGATGCGTTTAATCAGGCCTATGCGCATTTCCTGGCTGCCTATCGCGCCTGCCGTCCCGTGAGCGACCAGGAACTCGAGGCCATCCCTTATCTCACGTTGGGGTTCTGGCTTTTCTATTCGGATTTCCATACGACCCATGATGAATTCTATGCTTATGTGCAGCCCGGACATTTGAGGATACGGATTAGGTTCATCCAGCAATTGATGAAAAAGTACTGGCCTGATCCCTTTCCGGCGCCTGCCCTGCCCGGTTGATCCGGATCTTTTACGATGCCCTCAGGCTATCCGTCGGATTGGCCGAAGCGGCCCGGATAGCCCGATATCCGATGGTGAACAGACTGATCAGAAGAGCCAGCACAGCGGCCAGCACGAATATCCACCAGCTGATGGGCAGCCGGTAGGCGAAATCCAGCAGCCATTGATTCATGACCCACCAGGCTACTGGCGCGGCAATGAGGAAAGCGACTACCACCAGCCGGACAAAATCCTTCGATAAAAGTGTTACAATACTGGTGATGTCGGCGCCCAGCACCTTGCGGATACCGATTTCGCGGGTACGCTGTTCTGCGGTAAAAGTAGCCAGGCCGAACAATCCCAGGCAGGCGACAAAAATGGTGAGGCCGGAGAAGATGCCGAGGATGAGACCGATATGCTGTTCATTCTTATACGTATTATTGAAGCGGTCGTCGAGGAAGCTGTAGGAGAAGGGCACTTCCACATGCAGGTCGGCCCATTTCTTTGTCATGGTTGTCAGCAACCCGGTAACGTCGGCGGTTTTAGTCCTGACGATGAAATTACTCCCTGCTCCGCTGCTTAAGGTCATGACGAGCGGAGTGATCAGGTCGTGGAAGGACCGGAAATGAAAATCCCTGACGACACCGATGACATGATACGTGATGACCGGGCCATCGTTGTCCGGCCGGGTGAGCGTATGATTGAGAGCTTTGGCCGTTGCTGCCGGGCCCGACTGACCGGGGTCCAGCCAGCCGAAGTTTCGGGCCGCCGTTTCGTTGATGATGATGCCGGTGCTATCTGCGCCGAAGGCAGGCGAGAAATTGCGGCCTGCCGCCATCTCCATCTTCAGGGTAGGGATATATTGGTCGTCAACCTCGTACCGAAGGCTATTGACGAGCTGGCTCTTGTTGTTGTCGGAATAAATCAGGAAGTTATTCCCATACGTGTCCCCCGCCGGAAGGTAACCCGAGGCTGAGACCCCAGCCACCCGGGGGTCCTGCAGCAGTTGTTGACGAAAATAGTCCTGGTGATCTCCCAACCAGCCTGTCTGCTGAATGACCAGCACCTGGTCGCGGTCATAGCCTAATTTTTCATGTTGGATGAAGGACAGCTGGCGGTAGACGACGATGGTGCCGATGATCAGGCTGATGGAGATAAAGAACTGGAAAACGACCAGCCCGCTGCGCAAACCTGCACTTTTCTTACCGGAGGTAAGCTGGCCTTTCAGTACGGCAGTTGGTTTAAAGGCGGATATGACAAAGGCCGGGTAGACGCCTGCCAGCAATCCGGTCAGCACTATAAGCAGCAGCAAGGAAGGCACCAGCCAGGGATTGGCCCCCCAGTGGAGGATCAGGTTTTGGCCGGCCAGCCTGTTAAAGAAGGGAAGCGCCCAGTAGACCAGCCCGAGGGCGATCAGCGTGCCAATGATCGTCAGCAACAAGGATTCTGTCAGGAACTGGCCGACCAATTGCCCGCGGACCGACCCGAGTACCTTCCGGATGCCGACCTCCCTGGCGCGTTTGCCGGCCCCCGCCGTGCTCAGGTTGATGAAGTTGATGCAGGCAATCAGGAGCATGAACAGGGCTATGGCGCTGAAGATATACACATACCGGATATCCCCGGGAGCCTCGATCTCACCGTTCAGATTGGAGTGCAGATGGATGGACGTCAGCGGTTCCAACTCGAAGCTCAGGATATTACCGCTGGTCTTGAATTGGGACATGGACACTCCCATGGCTTTTTGTAATTGAGGGCCGATATATTTGTCCACCACACCAGGTAATTTGGCCTGCAGTTTTTCAGGGTCATAACCTTTCGGTAATTCCAGGTAGGTGAAAAAGTTAGATGTCATCCAACTGGGCTCGCGTGCTTCGGGCAGGGTTGTCATGGAGGCGAAAAGGCCGAAATGAAAATGGGAATTTTCGGGTACCTCGTCGATCAGCCCCGTCACGGTTAAGGCAGCCTTGTCGTCCGGGAACTGCAGCACCTTGCCGATAGGATCTTCTTTGCCGAAATACTTTTCGGCGACTGCCCTGGTGATGACGATAGTATTGGGCCGGAGCAGGGCGGAGTTAGCATCGCCTTCCAGCAGCGGCAGGGTAAACATCCGGAAAAAATTGGAATCGACAAATGCGAGGGCATCTTCCCGGAAGGTCTTATTGCCATAGCTGATGAGATGGACACCGGTATTCCGGAGCCGGGTAGCATCCAATACTTCGGGAAAATCCGCCTTTAAAGTGGCGGCTACCGGCGGCATGACGTTCGCCTCTTTTATCTCTCCTCCGTTCATCTTCCCCCGAAAGACCACCCGGACGATGCGGTCTGCTTTTTTGTTGAAACGGTCATAGCTCATCTCATGCTGCACATAAAGGGCAATCAGCAGGAAAGTGGCAATACCCAGGGCAAGCCCCAGGATGTGGATGGTGGTGGTCGACTTGTTGCGAAGCAGCGTACGGCCGGCGATGGTCAAAAAATTCCTGAACATATGATTAGCAAGTTAACGATGATGATAGGTAGAGCAGTAAGAGGGTAGCCAAGGGCGTGCCGAAATGCCAGTACCTGACAATCAAATGCTTGTCACATGCCGGGGGGAGGCATTGTTCTGATTCGATACAGTAATCGTTCTTTTCCGGGCAGTCGGGCTCTGTCCAACGCGATCATCTAGATCATCTATTCATTGGCGCGGATGAATGAGCAGGTGGTCAGGGTCTGTCCCTGCATGACCTGAACGACATAAAAACCAGGCGCTAACCCGCTGACGTCTATGGTAGTGGTGGCATTCGGGGTCGT
>Ga0302307_10000420_pt1 | contig 29885 bp, 30 predicted proteins | sample III_Palsa_E3_2_FD_200530 | JGI IMG/M metagenome (GOLD analysis project Ga0302307, IMG submission 200530) | Peat permafrost microbial communities from Stordalen Mire near Abisko, Sweden - III_Palsa_E3_2 | ecosystem: Environmental > Terrestrial > Soil > Palsa > Peat permafrost | place: Sweden... | reverse complement strand
GCCACTAACTGATTTAATAAACAGGCCTGTAAGCCACAGCATAAACTTATTAATGGCCATATACTTGGGTTTAACCCCGTAAATATCCGCAGCTATTTGTATAAACTCCTTGCCCGGAATGGCTGGTGCGGTGGGCGCGTGCCATATTTGATTGTCGCTCTCGGGATGCTGACCTAAAAGGTACATGGCTTTGCCGGCATCGGGTATGTAGGTGAAATTATGTTTTAAACCCGGTTTGCCTATCCACTGGGCGCTTTGTTTTTTTGAATATTTATCAAGTACCATCATATCAAAAAAACTATTGCCGGAGTCGGTACCATAAAAATCAGCGCCGCGCAGGATACTTGCCTTTAGGTTGCCGGCTTCTACCCCGTTCATCAGCATGTTGGCTATCTGCACGCGTACTTCGCCTTTTTTGCTGCTGGGTTTATATGGGGTTTCCTCGGTGATGGGGCCGTTTACTATGCCGTACATATAAATGTTATCAAAAAATATTAAGCGCGCCCCGGTTGCTTTTGCCGCATTGATAACATTTTGCATTACAACAGGCCATTGTTGCTGCCATATTTTTATGTCGTAAACCAGCCCGGCGCAAAGGTATATTACTGACGAGCCTTTTGTGGCTTCCAAAATTTCAGTGTAGTTGAGCAGGTCGGCTTTTTGCCATGTAATGTTTTTGCCTTTAATATTTACAGGCCTGCGACTAACCAGCCGGATAGTTTCATTATTGTCGATCAATTGGTGGGTTAGCGCATTAGCTACTGCCCCGCCGGCTCCTAATATGGTATGCATAATTTTTTTAATTTTTAATACATAGCAAAGGTAGCCTGGTGTTGGAAATCAAAACGTTAACAAAAGATAAGAAATAGCTCAATTTCGAAATTCGGATTTTCGATTTCGGATTTATAATGAATGGGAGATGTTTTTAATTTTAACCATTTGTTAAATAATAAAATTGCAGTATTTAAATTCGAAATTGAAAATCCGAACTCCGAAATCACTTTACCGTTTCCATCACACGCCGCCTGATGCGCGAAAGCGAAACCGGTGTTATCCCCAGATAATGCGCTATATAATGTTGCGGAATGCGCTTTAATACTTCACCGCCGTTATTTAACAAGGCAAGGTAACGCTCTTCGGGTGTTTGGGTGATGAATGACGACATGCGGTCTTCAAAACAGCAGATGGTATCCTCGGCCACACAGCGCCCAAATTGTTCCATTTTATAGGCCAATAACGGGTTGGTCAGCATGTCATCCATATCCTTTCGGGTAAAAGTGATTAGCTGGCACTCTTCAAGCGCCTGTATATAGGAAAAACTCGGCGAGCCGGTAAGGTAGCTTTTATAGGAGCTTATCAGCTCATTTTCAAAGCTGAAGTAACTGGTAATATCTTGCCCGTCTTTGATATGAAAGTAACGTGCCGAACCGCTAACAATAAAGCCAACCTTGTCGCAAACTTTATCCTGCTCGGTAAAAAAATGTTTCTTTTTAAGTTTGCTGAACCTTAAATGTTGCGAAAAAACTATCCACTCAGCCTCGTTAAATACAACGAATTTTTCCAGGCATTTCCTGAAGATTTTTAGCGCCGCCGATGTTTCCATCATCAAATTTAAGCTTTTTTGAGTGGACTGCTGTTTATAATATGCTTAAGGATATTAGCTACGTAGCAATACCCTCGCATACTGGCGGTGTCCTCACCGCCAACGTGTGATAGGGCTTAGATCAAGGCAATCAAAACTCATCCCTATAATGCGTTAACCAGTTAAACCGCATATCTTCCTGCTCATAAAACGAGCATGATGAATAGTGGTAATCATTTGGGTCGGTAACTAAATTCCAACGCTCCTGTAAGGGTTAAGGTGTATATAGTTTAGTTTCTGCTCTAATATTTTCCTGCCGTATATAATAATTGCTTTCCCTTTCTTTTGCCAGAATTGATGATCCCTGTCATCGCCAGCCACTTTAAACTTATTCAACATTGGGCTGTCAGCTTTTCTTAGCTCATTCAAAAATGCATGGCCTGTAAACTTCATAAAGCTTAAGTATGGCATTTCTTTCCCATTAAGGCTTATATTTTCCCAGATAATATGAATATGGTTCGGCATGATGACAAACCCATAAACCTTTATCTTTTCTTTTTTAACAAGATGAATAAGACTATCCAATACGATTAGTTTGAATTTGTCGGGTTTCAAAAGAGGGGTCCAGTCAAGAATTGCAACGGTGTAAAAATAAACAGTGCCTAATTCCATAAATGAATTTAATGATTTTTGCTTATTTGCCAAATATAAAATTAACCAAGAGCGGCGGTGGGGACACCGCCTTCAGGGGGGATATAAAACTCACATCCCGTTGCCTGCAACCTTAGATAGCGACGGTGGGGACACCGCCGCCGGATGAGTGAAATATAAAACCACAATCCCCGTTGCCGGTGTCCTCACCGGCAATTGCTATTCTCACCGGCAATCGGTAAACAAAAAAGCCCTCCGGTAAACCGGAAGGCTTTGCAATATAGTAGCAGCTGGTATTATAACTTACCAATAACCTGTACCAGGTCAATCAGTTTGTTTGAATAACCCCATTCGTTATCATACCATGATACTACTTTAACAAAGTTGTCATTTAACGAGATACCTGCTTTTGCATCAAATATTGATGTGCGTGCATCACCTTTAAAATCTTCAGATACTACATCATCTTCAGTATAACCTAAAATACCTTTTAAGTCGCCTTCAGATGCTTTTTTCATAGCAGCCTTAATTTCTTCGTAAGTAGCGCCTTTAACTAATTTAACAGTTAGATCAACTACAGAAACATCAGCAACCGGTACACGGAACGACATCCCTGTTAATTTACCTTTCAACTCAGGGATAACCAAAGTTACCGCCTTTGCTGCGCCTGTTGATGAAGGGATGATGTTCTGGTAAGCGCCACGGCCACCTCTCCAGTCTTTAGCCGATGGGCTGTCAACAGTTTTTTGTGTTGCGGTAACCGCGTGTATGGTGCTCATTAAGCCTTCTTCAATACCAAAGCTGTCATTCAATACCTTAGCGATAGGGGCAAGGCAGTTGGTAGTGCATGACGCGTTTGATACAATAGTTTGCCCGGCTTTTAATAATTTATGGTTAACACCCATTACAAAAGTAGGGGTATCATCTTTTGCAGGGGCGCTCATCACTACTTTTTTTGCACCTGCGTCAATGTGTTTTTGGGCAGTTTCCTGCGTTAAGAATAAACCGGTTGATTCGATGATCACCTCGGCACCTACTTCGCCCCATTTAAGGTTCGCAGGGTCTTTTTCGGCAGTAACGCGTATGGTTTTACCATTTACAACCAAATGGCCGCCTTCAACAGCTATGGTGCCTTTAAACTGACCGTGGGTTGAATCATATTTCAACATGTAAGCCATATAATCAGGCTCAACAAGGTCATTAATACCAACAACTTCAATGTCGGGTCTTTCCATAGCAGCCCTGAAAGCTAAACGACCAATACGGCCAAAGCCGTTAATTCCTATTTTCATGATTTTTTAATTTTTAGATGAATAGTAGTTTAATAAATTATTTATAGGTTCTTTAATAATTGTTCCGATGGTTAATTTCGAATCAGCAGCTACCTCATAAAGATGATCCTGGAAGTTTGCGGCCACAGAACCTGCAAAGTGTACTGAAGCTTCGGGATGTTGCTTATGTAAAGGTAACAAATACGTGTTTATTAGCTTGCTAAAACCTTTTTTTATTACATTTTGAAGATAATTATCTTCCCTGTTCTCAATATAAAATTCGTTAAATGAGCTTAAAAATAAAGCAGGTTGTTTTTGCCTGTAAACCTTCTCCAGCAAGGTTGTACGGTCGGCATCATAGCGTTTTACAAACTTGTTCTTCAGGTTTTCGGGCAGTGTTTCATTCATGAAATCTTTTATGAGCTGCCTGCCCAGCCAGTTGCCCGATCCTTCGTCCGCTAAAATATAACCCAGGCCATAGTTGTTTGGTTTTACTTTTTTGCCATCGTACCAGGCCGCGTTTGATCCGCTGCCGCAAATGGTAACAATACCCGGCGAGTTTTTGCAGCAGGCAATGGCCGCGCCCGCAATATCATGCGCCACATACACCTTGCCAAATTTAAAAAACGAGGTAAGGGCATTATCTAAAACTTTTTTAAGGTCATCAGACGAAACCCCGGCGCCAAAAAAGAAAATACGTTTTATCTCTTCGGCGTGGTGAATGAGGTTAATGTTTTTATTAAGGAGTTGCAGTATGTGTTTTTCGTCGTTAAAATAGGGATTGATAGCACTGGTTTTAAAGGAGGCTATCGTTCTGCCTTTATCGCTCAGCCGCCAATCGGCGTAGTTTGATCCGCTATATACAACTGCAATCATTTATTCTTTTTAGATAGATAATATATGTGCCATCTGCATCAGGTCGTCTTCCAGCTTAAATTCATGACTATTCAGCGCTTCTTCCAATGTGGTTAAAAGAATTTCGTTGGCACGCAAACCTACCATTTTTTGTGTTTCCCCGGCAATTAAAGCGTTAACAGCCGCAAAGCCAAGCCTGCTGCCCAATATCCTGTCGAAACTTGATGGGCTGCCGCCACGCTGCAGGTGGCCCAATATGGTAACTTTTATATCGTAATTCTTCACTTCTTTTTCAACCACTTTAGCTATATCATATACGCCGCCATGCTTATCGCCTTCGGCAACAATAACTATGCTTGATGATTTTTTGTTCAGTTGCCCGTTCTTTAGGCTTTCTATCAGGTCGTCAAGTGCTGTTTCAACCTCTGGCAGCAATATGGCCTCTGCGCCGCATGATATGCCCGCCCTAAGCGCTATTGCGCCCGAGTCGCGGCCCATCACCTCTATGAAAAATAAACGGTCATGCGCATCGGCGGTATCACGTATCTTGTCAATAGCTTCAATTACCGTATTAGTGGCCGTATCAAAACCAAGTGTGTAGGTTGATCCGTACAGGTCGTTATCTATAGTTCCAGGTACACCAATAACGGCTATATCAGGGTATTTTCTTGAAAAACGAAAAGCGCCGGTAAAAGTACCATCGCCGCCAATGGCTACCAGCCCGTCGATATTCTGGGCCTTTAAATTCTGATAGGCAGTTTCCATACCTTCATCAGTACGAAACTCAAGGCAGCGGGCGGTTTTTAAAATGGTGCCTCCCAGGTTTAATATATTACTTACCGAGCGCCTGTTCATATCGTACATATCGTTTTCGATAAGCCCTTTATAGCCCTGCTTAACTCCTACAACGTTTAAGTTGTTATATATAGCGGTTCGTACCACGGCCCTTATGCAAGGGTTCATGCCGGGTGCATCGCCACCGGAAGTAAGAACAGCTATTTTCGAAATTTTACTCATCTTTGCAATACCCGATTTATTGGCACGAAGATAGTGTGTATAACTTACACATTAAATTTTATTTATTTTTTTTAGATTATCAATTATCACTCTATCTTTAAATTTTTATTTATAGTTTAAACTTAACAGTCTTTGGAAATACAATTACCTCATTTTGATTCAGTTTTTTCAACCGATTGCGTGATATTTGGTTTTGAAGCAGGGGAGCTTAAGGTACTGCTTATTGAGCGTAACGAAGAACCTTATAAAGACTGGTATGCCCTGCCCGGCAATATTGTAGGGCTCGACGAAAGCGTTGATAACGCTGCCGCGCGTATATTATATGAGCTTACCGGGCTGCGCGATCTGCCTATGCGCCAGTTTCATACTTTTGGCGAAGTAAGCAGGCACCCGCAGGGGAGGGTAATTACCGTTGGTTATTTTGCGTTGATACGCATCAGCGGGCAAAAAGAACTGATGCCTGTTACCCAATATGCCCGCAAAGCATTCTGGCACCCGGTTAATGATTTGCCAACACTGGCGTTTGACCATACCGAAATATTTAAAAGGGCATTCAAAAAAATACGTGCCAAAATGAATTACGAGCCGATAGCTTTTGAGTTGTTGCCCGAAAAATTCACGCTCACACAGCTGCAATTGTTGTATGAGGCTGTTTTAAATAAAAAGCTTGATAAGCGCAACTTTCGCAAAAAAATGCTGAGCTACGGCTTTTTGAAGGAACTTGCCGAAAAGCAAAAAGGTGTATCATACCGCGCGGCAAAACTGTATAAATTCGACAGGCGCAAATATGTGAAGATATTCCAAACGGAGTTGGCTTCTTAGAAAGTTTGCAGTTTGCAGTGGGCAGTTTGCAATAGGAAGTTCTCAGTTTGCGGTAGACGGTTTGCAGTAGCGATTGTTTAAATAAAAATAGCGATGGGTTTCAAATCTATCGCTATTTTTATTTTATTTTTTAACTGCAAACTGCCCAGCGCTTACTGCCCATTGAAAACTACAGTTGGGTAGGAGCTAACTCCAGGTGATATTTCACCAGGTCATCTATAGGTGAGCGGATGATACGGCCTACTACCATGCCGTTTTCTGTGGCCACTTCTTCCAGTACATTTCTGAAATTGTATCCAACAGAACCAATACAGTTAAAAGTATATTTTTGATAATCAGGGTAATGCGTTACCAGGTTGCGGAAAAAATCCTCGAACGAAGTACGAACAATGCCGCGTGAATATTCAATGTTTACAATATTATCATATACAAACTTGCTAAAGCTGGCACAAAAACGATTGGCGCGCGGCTGGGTATAAACATGGTCGTTTATATCATCAGGCGTAAGTTTAAACGTATCCCAAAAGTTTTGGCGTACAGCTTCGGGCATATAACCCCTGATGTAATCTGTCAATAATTTTTTGCCAATGTAGCACCCGCTGCCTTCATCGCCCAAAATATAAGCGCCTGAATCAATATTGCTGGTTATTTCCCTGCCATTATAAGTACAGGTGTTTGTGCCGGTACCCAATATGGCTGCAAAGCCCTCGCTGGTGCCTAATAAGGCCCTTGCAGCGGCAAGCAGGTCATGCCCCACATTAATTTTTGATTTGATGAATACCGCCTGCATGGCGTTTTCCACTATCTGGCGTTTATCGGCTGTTGAGCAGCCAGCGCCATAATAATTCACCTCAGTTATTGCATCTTTATCCAGATCAGTAGGTAGATTGTCTTTTAACGATTGGATAATATATTCTTCGTTTGAGAAAAATGGATTGTAACCTTCTGTATTAAAATAAACCTTTTTACCCTCTTCGGTAACCAGACACCAGTTTGTTTTAGTTGAGCCTCCGTCAGCAATTATAACCATATATATTGTTTTTAAAAAAATCGGATAAAAGTATGATTTACTTATTGTAAAAAGAACACTTAAGGCATTAAAAGTTAAATTTCAATCAAAAAATTACATAATGCCTTGTGTGTACAATCAAATCGGTATTAAAAAAGCTAAAAATTGAGGCTAATTGGTTATTTGTTCCTGCAAAATCGTTTTATAACATCAAATGTGAAATACCTTTATCCTTATATTGTTGCAATTAAATTTATGCAATTATATGTATTTGCCCGCAAATATTTATAAATAGCTTAATGTAGATAAATAATGCAATAGCTTAATAATTTATTAGCCGGATAAAAAATAATACTCCGGGCGGTTTTGGGTTTGTTTTTTCGCCTTGAAATAGTATTTAATATGAATACGATCATCCACCCAAAACTCAAATTTCTCTATATTTACTCACACCAATAACCAACTCAATGCCATCATCCATTAAACTAAGCAAAACTATCGTCACCTTGTGCATATTGCTAAACTGCTTTACCATCAGCCACGCCCAAACGCCAAAATTTAAAGTAATAGCCTTTTACACCGCTAAAAACGACCAGGCGCACATCAGCTTTGTGCATGAGGCCAACAAAAAGTTTCCTGAACTGGCTGCGCAATATCATTTCGCCTATGATTCCACCTCAAACTGGAATAACCTGAACGCGGAGTTTTTATCGCATTACCAGGTAGTGATATTTTTAGATACCCGCCCCGAAGACCCGGCACAGCGCGCAGCCTTTCAAAAATATATGGAAAATGGTGGAGGATGGATGGGCTTCCACTTTTCGGCCTTCGCGCTAACACCTTCAGATGTTGAGGCTAATTGGGATTGGTACCATAACACCTTCCTCGGCTCGGGGCAGTATGTGAGCAATACCTGGCGGCCAACATCGGCTATTTTAAGGGTGGAAGACCGCAAGCATCCGGCTACCAAACACCTGCCCGAAACCTTTAAAACCGCACCAAATGAATGGTATAGATGGGAGCACGACCTGCGCCTTAACCCCGATATAAAGATATTATGTTCTATTGATTCCGCCAGTTTTCCGCTGGGTACCGGGCCTAAGCTTAGCGAAATATGGCATAGCGGCTATTATCCTGTTGTATGGACAAACAAAAATTATAAAATGATATACTTTAACATGGGCCATAACGATATTGATTACGAACACCATACCAATAAAGATCTTTCGCACACTTTTGACAGCCCGGTGGAAACAAAACTCATTACCGATGCCTTGTTGTGGCTGGGAGCAGGAAAGAAAACAGACAAATAAATTTTTTCGGCTGAAAACACAGCGTATTTCGGGAAAAACCGCTGGTAAAACCACGAAAACTTAAAATATTATAGTTAATATTTTATCTTATTTATTGAATATTAAGAAAGTATTATTTATAATGGATAATATCGCCCATTTTTTGAATAATATAGAAGAATATATGTAAAAAGAATGTTAAATTCATGTATTTACATACTATATAGTATGGTAATAATCTATATTTGTAGCTTCATATGGTAAGTATCTATACTTACTTATTGTGATAAGGTTTAGGTTTAAGCCTCCAAGCAGCGAGTGCGAGGAGGCTTTATTTTTAGCGGGCCTTTTTTAGTTTCTTAATAGCTATCATATATCCGGTAGATAAAAAGGTTGTACAACTATCATCCCACCAATATTTTTTCATTTTTAAGCGGATTTTTGCATCTTTGCGCTGCAAAAACTTTTGCGATGGTCCCATAGCTCAGCTGGATAGAGCAACTGATTTCTAATCAGTAGGTCACAGGTTCGAATCCTGTTGGGATCACTTTTTAAGTCAAAAGCCTCAAGTCAAAAGATTTGGGGCTTTTTGTTTTAATCTTCCAATTTTTTAATATTTAATTGTAGTCGCCGGCTATGGGCATCCTTATGTACTGGCGGGCAAGTCGCCTGGGCCCCCTATATTCATCATAAAGGAAATCGCGCCGGGCGAATGAAGTAGTTCCCCTGAATCAAGCGACTCCTGTGCCGCTTCCGCAGCCCTGCTGCGCATTTGTTTTTCATAAGTAGCAATTGCCGCTTGCAGATCGTCAAAATCTCCGCCAGTGAGGCATTTAGATAGTTCCAGCGCATCCAGCATCGCCATGTTAACGCCTTCACCGGCAAACGGTGGCATCAGGTGTGCTGCATCGCCTAATAAAGTTAGGTTAGGCAAGGCTTTCCATGTTTGATTCAAAGGCATACAATATATCGGGCGCGTAATAAAAGGGACGACAGCATTTTCAAACAATTCCTGCCATACGTTATCCCACCCTTCATATTCAGCTTTAAACCAATCTAATACCTGGGTTTTATCGCTAAAGTCTATCCCGCTTTTTTTCACCCATTCCTCCCCGGTTTTAACACCGGTATAAAATACCAGGCTGCCGTCGCCTTTGGAACTTACGATCAAAGTTTTACTGTCGCCCATGGCAAATATCTTTCCACCATTTAATAACTTATGCATTATAGGGCTTGCGTTTTCCGAATGATACACCGATCCTTCCACGACCATAATGCCGGAATAAAAAGGTTTTATAGGCGTGATATATGGCCGGAGTTTCGAGTTCGCCCCATCCGCGGCGATAACCAGGTCGGCAAATGCCGAGGTTCCGTTTTTAAAGGTAAGTTCCCAGCCATCCCCTTGCTGTGAAAGCGCCTCAAAATGACTATCCCATATCACTGTACCGGGTTGTAAAGAATCCAGCAAGATCTGTTGTAACGGCCCTCTGTCAATTTCAGGCCTGCCAATTTCTTCTTCCGTTGTAGGAATGTCTTCGGCTATAATGGTAGCATTTTTATCTATAATACGTATGAGTTCAGCGCCCGGCCGGTAGTTTGCCATAAACGCGCCTATTAAGCCAGCCTCTCTGAGCGCCTTTAAACCGGATTCGTCGTGTAAATCGAGCGTAGCACCTTGCACGCGGGCGTACTTGTGCAGATCACGTTCATAAACTTTTACATCGGCACCATTAATTTGCAAAAGCCTTGCAAGGGTTAATCCGCCTGGGCCGGCCCCGACAATAGCTATTTTTTTATTCTCAATTACGTTCATCATTTATTATGTTACAGTGTTACTGATAGGACGATTGAGACAAAAAATAATTTCAAAAATCTTTATTTTTATTTGTGAAAGATATTCATCGTGCCCCCGCTTCGGCATATACAAAATGAATAAATTTGAAAGTAGTCCCGGAAAAAGGGATGAAACCGGACGGAATTAACAGGCTTAGTCAAAAGTTTAAAGCCTTTTGTATTCATGCACAACCTCTATTTCGAAATAAGTGATTTTAGTCGCAGACTACGGCCAGCGGGGTATATTGCGTAAAATTTTCAATCTAAACTTGTAACTATTTTGCGCGGTATGCTACTCGCATATTCAAGGTCATGCTCTCTCAGGTATGGTATATAAGTCAGTACTTTCCAATTAGCCGTTCAGTCAAATGGTGGGGTATATGTTACTTCTAAGTAAAACCAATCATCTTTTCCCTCCCATACCAAAACGTACCGCATCTATCTTGTTATACCATATTGTATAACGACTACCAAAAGCTTCAGGGTGGTACTTCTCGTCAATAATTAGGTAACCTCTGTGACCTAACTTGTTATCAACAGCCGATTTTACTTGCTGATAACAGTTATCGATATTGTTAAGTCGCTCTGAATCAACTTGCTTCATAAAACCAAGGTAGGGTATTTTCTCATCAATTGATATAGTTTATATATCTTACCTAAAACATCTAATACAGCAAAACGCCAAACTGTAGCGTGGCGTTTTGCTGTAGTTAAAGTCAAAAGCCTCAAGTCGAAAGTCTTGAGGCTTTTTGTATTTCGTACAATTTCCATTTCGAAATACGTAATTATAGGCGCACACTACTGGCATAGTCGTCCGATTTAGAAACTTCGGACAGCGGGTTTTTAATGCTCATTAAAATCAATCTCACCGTTTGAAGAACTTGGGTTTACAACAACAATTTGCGGAAAGCCAAGCGGGGTTGTATAAGTACCTTCGCTAAAAGCCCAGTTAAGGTTAGGTGGGTTGGTTCCATTAGTTAAGACACAATTAATCCCTGTCATTTGTACTTTTTGTTGCTTGGGGAATACAAGATAAGTATTGGTATAAGCTTCCTGATCTTCAACTAAACCCGTAGCCAGGGTTGTTCGGGTAAAGGTAACATCAGCAGCAGGATAGCCAGTAAATGACTCTGTATAAGTAAAGCTATTAGCTGTGTATGATACCAATGTAATAACACCGGTAAGCGTAGTGCCTGGTGTAACAGGAAGAAATGTACTATGATGATAAGTAGCCCCTTGCCCATCATGGTTATCATTAAAATACCAATTTGAAATTGTCCAGCTACCACTTTCCCATTGTAGTACGGGTTGACAAGCGCCGCCATCTAAAGCATTCCACCAAAAAATAGTAGAATCGGCGGGTGGGGTAGCCGGCACAGTCCATGTGGTAGAAAATGATTTTATAGTATCACCTGCCGGTAGAAGGGCTTGTGCATAACCACCACCCGGATAGGTTTCATTAAGTTGCTTAGTAGGTGTAGGTGGTACAGTAGCTTGTTTATTACAACTCAAAAAGGCAATTGATAGCATTAATGCTGCGAGGAAAACATTTTTTTTCATGATTGATTGTTAGTTGATAAGTGAGTAATCACAATCATACTAAATCTAATTTGAGGCTCATCATAGGAGGATTGCACAAACGTTTGTTTATGTGCTCATTGCATTTTAATATTTATTTAGCAATAAAAGTGTGTCCCGGGGTTCTTAAGGGTTTTTAAAAGACTTGTTCTAACCTTATTACTAATACTAAATAAATCAGTTAAGCAAGCAATGCGCAAACGTTTGTATTAGTTGGGCTTTTTCATTAACAAACCATTTCAATAAAATCCAATTGGGATTAAAGTCAAAAACCTCAAGACTTTCGGCTTGAGGTTTTTGTATTCATGCAATCTCTATCTAGAAATACATCATTGTAGTCTGCAATTTCATTCATCAGCTAAACTAATGATTTACGCTTTAGGGTAATGACTGCGATCTCGGGCCAGATGCCTATGCGGCCTTTTAAGCCAATAAATCCAAAGCCCCGGTTCACATACAGGTACCGGCTGCTTTTTTCGTAAAGGCCCGCCCATTGCTTATACATATATTTGATAGGGCTCCATTTCAGCCCGAATAATTCGAAGCCGAACTGCATACCATGTGTATGGCCCGAAAGCGTAAGGTGGATATGCTGTTGATGGCCGAGCGTTACCGCATCCCAATGTGAGGGATCATGCGACATCAGTACTTTGAAAGCCTCATCCGGTACTCCCGCCGTTGCCTTTTGGAGGTCGCCGTATTTATGAAACCCGCCTTTGCCCCAGTTCTCAACACCGATCAGGGCGATGGGTTGCCCACCTTTCTTAATTTGCACCGACTCGTTCAGCAACAATTTAAATCCGATCTCCTTATGAACGTTTTTAAGTTGCTTCAGGTTGGCGTGTTGATCGCTCTTGTTTTCCCACTGCATATAGTCGCCATAATCATGATTGCCGAGCACCGAATACTTGCCATAGGGTGCATCCAATTTAGCAAATGCCGGGATCCAGGGATCCATCTCACTTGCCCGGTTGTTCACAAGGTCGCCGGTGAACAAGATCATGTCGCTGCGCTGCGCAGAAACGAGGTCGAGCCCTTTCTGTACACCTTTGGCATCGCTGAAACTACCCGAATGAATGTCGGACAGCTGCGTAATGGTAAAACCGTCAAAGGCTTCGGGCAGGTCATCAAAAAAGAGAGTTTCCCGGCGGACTTTATAGTAGTGGCCCCCGCGTGTGATGCCAAACAGTAGTAAGCCGAAAAGCACAACGGCCATGAGCAGCGACAGTTCGCTTACCTGGTAGTTGCGGGCTGGGAAGCCCCGGAACAAGCGGGTGATATCTTCGAGGAATAAAACGATGGAGCCTGCCAGCTTGGGCACGAAAGAAAGCAGCATCGGCGCCATCAACCGCGAAACTATTTTCATATTCCCCGTTAGCGCGCTATAGGTTATAGTACTCACCAGCAAGGCATCAAACAGCCAGTAGGCGAAATAAATAAAGGTGTTCGTAGTCAGCGTTTCAACCGCTGAAAAAAAGTAAATATCAATAATTAGCCACAACAGTACGATGGCGGGGATTCGTTTCTTCATATGAACTAAGACGGGCAGGTGGTTAAAACATTTTAAAAAATTAAGATCATGGCGGTATAATGACAATTGGCGGGCTGTTCCCTTGTAATGTTATGTTTTAAATTAAACATTTATAATTAACTGGTAGTTTAGTTTTTATATTTCTTATATAATTAGTCAGCTTCTATTAATGAAATTTGCCAAATTTCACTTAATATAATAACGGAAATTTTCGAGCTATTTACAGGCGATATAAACTGGATTCGGTTCATATAGCTAAAACGTTATGCTGTTATCTAGTCCACAATATTCTGCGTAATTGAGTAGAATAAAATTAAATAAATTTATTGACGATTTTTATTTTGATTAGCAGATAACAAATCATAGTTTTACGTAATGCTTGCCTGAGCATCATTAACCTATAATTAAAACGTCAAAAAACATGAAAAAAATTTTAACTCTTTTGTTGTGCTCAACATTGTTGATCATAACAACTTCTGCAACTAATTATGCTGATCATAAAGCGATTGCTGCTACAACTGTAAATAAACTTCATTTAAGCCCAAATTTTTTGTTGCCTTTATTGTATCCAACATCAGGCAGCATACAAACGCTTGTGCTTGAAGGAAAAATAGTAAACGGAAAATATGTTTTTAAAAACCATAAAAAATTGGTTTTTCCGGCAAATACTTACTACATCGTATTCCTGTACCAGGATGAAGGCCGGCCAGCTGGCGCAACCGAAGACAACTATGACATTCGGTTCTCGTTAGGGGAAGGAAGTACTGAGTATGGTCTGGTTCCTGCAAATGCCCCACAGGCGATTACCGGGAGTGTTTTAGCTGAAACCTCATTAGGCAATATAAGCGGAGATATAACAATACCTGCGGGTAGCGGCTCGGTAGACGAAGGAACTTACCCCCTTTCAGGGCCACCAACGCTTACTACCTACTCTATAAGCCTTTCTTACTTTGTTATAAGCGGCGTTGAATATCCCGTATCAATATTACAATTCCCTCAGGACGTCCAATAACCTCCAATTATTAAAGCTTGGGCAACAAAAGCCGGTAGTTTATTGTGACTGCCGGCTTTTTTTATGCCTGGCATTTGCCACATATCAACATTAAGCATAATTTTAAATCATTTATTTGTTAGTACATTAATACGTTAAAAGTCGATAACTGTTTTTCCATCATAACGATGCACCCCATCGAAAGCGCCAAACCAAATACTTCCTTTATCATCTTCCAAGATCCCGAAGATCCCCCCTTTATTTGTTACTTCGGTCACCGTTGGCTTTTTATTGGATAAGGAATTTCCGTCATACCTCGAAAGTGCCCAGGACTGGATATTGCCCGTTCGCAAACCATCCCAGGCCGGGCTGGCGGCGCTTTCTGAACTGGTCCAGATATTGCCTTTTTTATCCTCGATGATATCACCAACAAACTTCTGCGTGAAATTGGTAAATGTATTGCCATCATAGCGCCAGAGCCCATCATTACCACCCAGCCAAATATTGCCTTTAGTATCTTCAATAATTGAACGAACATTGATGAAAGGTTTGCCCTCATGGGTGAAAACGGTAAAAGCTTTTCCTTGTCCGTCCGGCAGGCGGGCATCATAAACAAAGGTATTGCCTGTTGTACCAAACCAAAACTTACCGGTTTTGTCTTCAATAATAGAATTAACACTTCCATTCAGCCTATAATTTCGGAAGGATTTTCCATCGTAACAGCTTGCCCCGTTTTCAGTGCCGAACCAAATATTACCGGCTTTATCTTCATAAATACAGCCAACTCTATTGTTAATAAGTCCATCCCCGGTTGTGAAATTTGTAAAGGATTTCCCGTCATAATAATAAACACCCGAGCCAATAGAGCCGAACCACAAGTTGCCTTTGCTATCTTCTAAAACAGAAAAAAAGCGGGCCGAACTTACTTTGCTGGTTATGTTGGTAAAAGACTTTCCCTGCCCGTCCGGCAGGCGGGCATTATACCGGAAAATACCATCAAATGCGGCGATCCAAATGTTGCCCTTTCTATCTTGTATGATATTACGGGTTATCCATTTAGGCCCATGGGCGGTAATTACACCTCTGTTTTCAGAGTTGATCATCATTTTTTTTCCTGCTGTTTGGCTTTGTCCACAGGAAGTGCAAAAAACAAGCATCAGGAACAAAGCGTAAATCTGTGAGTAGCTTTTCATTGTTTCTTTTAATTACATTACAATCATTTCTTAGTAAACACCAGTTCTAGACTGACCGCGATGTCATCGTCAACAAGGTTGTCTTGCATGCGGGCAAGTAAGTCCCAGGGTGTCGGCTGCGGTTGATGATTGATATTCCACTTTTCGCGGCTAATGTTAGTGCTTGCCGTTGCTATTATCGTATTGCCATTCTGCTTCATAATGGTTGTAAATTCGATGGGTTTAGTCATACCTTTGATGGTCAGCTCACCCGAAACCTTGTAGGTAGCAGGGTTCTGTTCCGGAAGTATCTGTTTAACGAGCATGGTGGCTGTAGGATATTTTGATACAGCAAAGAAGTCTTCGCTTCTCAGTTTATCGTCAACGTTTTTTCTCCCGGCATCTGAAGCTTCGCTAGTACTCCTTATACTATTCATATTTATACTGAAAGTTCCACGTGTAGGCCAGCCGGCGATAACGTTGGTGAGCATGCCCGAATTAAATAATATAAAACCATTATGCCGGTTTTTTGGTGCCTTCCAAAGCAGTTTACTTTTTTTAACATCGAGTTGGTAAACAACATCCTGAGCGCCATTTTTTTGCTGAGCCAGTGCGGGAAAGTAAATTACTCCTGCCAGCATAATAATCAGACCGCATAAGACATTTTTTTTATTTCTCATAACCTATCAAAATTGATCCAGCGAATCTACTTTGATATTTTTCGGCTTGAGAGATGTGGATTGTAAATAAAAATGTAAACTTTGTAAATAAATCGCAAATATTATGTTTGATAGCCGAAATCTCCTCTCCGGGAAACGCAAATACCTGTTCGGATTGGTATTACTCCTGTTTATCTCTGTAATCTGCGTGGCTTTCAGTATGACCGGCAGTGACGACTTTGATATCGCCAGAAGGGAAGTTTTGCTCCGTAAGGTCGGAGATGAACTACTCTTACAGTCGGGCGACATTACATCAAGGGTGCTCCCGGTAGAAAAGATCGCAGAAAATGAATACCAGATAAGGTTTGAAAAGGATCTTACTTTTCAACCGGACTCCCTGGTGAATACTACCCGGCGTTTGTTGGCCAAAGACCCGCTCACACGTGATTATATTGTTAATGTTCTGAACAGTGGCAACGCCAGTGTAGCCTATGGATTTGCTATATCAGGAAATAAAAAAGATGATATTATAGCATGTAAAGGAAGGAAGCAACCGAAAGCATCTTATATGATCAACGTTAAATTCAAACCGACGGGCATAAATACCGCAAAGAATGGATATCTTCTGGGTAGCCTGCCATTTTTAGCATTTGTTGGTTTTATTTTTTTGAGATCTGTTAAGCCGCGGAGAGCCTTACCTAACGATCGGTCGACCAGGATATTCACTTTTGGCCCGGTATTGTTTAATGCGGAGGCACGGCAACTGATAATAAATAAAAAGACCATAGACCTGACCGGAACTGAAACGCGTCTGCTGCTCATTTTCGCGTTGTCTCCTAACGAGATTATAGAGAGAAGCCGGCTACAAAAAGAGATATGGGAAGACGAAGGTGTTATTGTGGGGCGCAGTCTGGATATGTTCATATCAAAACTTAGAAAAAAATTGGAATTTGATCCCAATATCAACATCGTTGTTGTACGCGGCAAAGGATATAAGCTTGAAATTAGCGCTAAAAAGAATCTCCTCACCCAAAAACTGATCTTTTAGATTTCAATTTGAGATTTGTAAGACTTTATCGTGAACCACTAAAACGGTATCATTAAAAGAATTATCCTTACCGTAGATTGAACCAAAAACAATGCTTTCCGATCGATAAAGCCACATTAAATATTCACTAAAAACTAAAACCCTCTCTAAGCAATGTAAAGAGGCTTTGTAACCCGAACAGGACTCGAACCGAGTAATATTTAGGGTACTTAGATCCCTCAATTCTCCAAAAATCAGTTCGGAAAAACCCAATAAGGCCACCCGTAAACACTTTCCTACCAATAGAAAGCCATTTTTAATTTTCTCTCCCATATTTAAACTATTTTAGCAGCAGCTAATTAGTTTATGAACCTTAAAAATATTTTATTATGGGTGTTGGTATGTTTACAATTAACCGTAAGCGCCCATGCCCAAAGCCGGTTAACAGGTATTGTGCGCGATGATAAAGGCGCTGTTATTTCGGGCGCTGCAGTGTACCTGTTAAATACAAACTACAGTACATCAACCAACGCGGATGGCAAATTTACTATCGCAAATATCCCCGCAGGGAAATATAGCATAAAGGTTAGCGCTTTAGGATATGCCACCCTGGTTAAGGAGGTGGATATTGAAACCGCCAATGTATTACTTGACCTGCAGTTAACGCGGGCCGATAAGCAACTGGATGAGGTAACAGTAACTGCGCAAAAGCGCGATGAAGACCCGCAAAAGCTCCCGGTAGCTATATCAACGCTTTCGGCACAACAGGTGGATGATTATAAATTATGGAACATTAAGGATATTACCGCGATAGTACCCAATCTTTATTCGGCAAACCCGGGCGATAACCGTAACGTAACCTCTATCAGGGGTGTTACCACTACTTCGTACGACCCTGCGGTAGCTACTTATATTGATGGGGTAAACCAGTTTGGCCTCGACACTTATATTGCCCAACTGGAAGATATAGACCGTATAGAAATACTCCGCGGCCCGCAGGGCACGTTATATGGCAGGGACGCGATGGGAGGGGTGATAAATATCATTACCAAGCAACCCACCAATGATACGCATGGTTTTGCCGAGATAGACATGGGCAATTATAACCAGCAGCGTTATAACATCGGTTTTCGCACACCTTTGATCAATAACAAGCTGTTTTTTGGGATATCCGAGCTTTTTACCAGCCAGGATGGTTTTTATACCAATGCGTTTACCCATTCTTCGTTTGATGATCAGTATAGCCTGATGGGGAATGATTATTTAAAATACCTCGCCAGCGCTAAATTATCAATCACGCTGAATGTAAAGCATGTGGAAAACCGCAATAACGGCGCTTTCCCCTTAGCAGTTGACCCTGCTACTGCCTTAAGCGACCCATTTGTGGTTGATCAGAATAATACCACAACTTTAATTGATAATATATTTAACGCCTCGCTTTCGGTACAATACACGGGCAGGGCTTTTAATTTTACTTCGCAAAGTGCTTACCAGTCGAACTATCGCTATTATACAAAGCCTATTGATGCTGATTTTTCACCAATTGATGGTGTATCCATTATTGATAATTATGGCAGCGATTTCAACAGAACATCAGTCAGCACGCAGGAATTCAGGTTTAGTTCTGCGGCATTGTCAACATCGGCTTTTAAATGGGTTGGTGGTATTTATGGCTTTTATGAAAATGATCCTGTAAAACAAGGCACCCATTTTGGCGCGGATGGTGTAGACGTAGGCGCACCATTCCCTGATTTTACCGACATTGCCACTAATAAGGAAAACCTTTATGGCCTGGCATTGTATGGCCAGGGCACCTATACCATAAGCCCTGCGTTTGATATAACCTTCGGTTTACGGTATGATTATGAGCATGATAAATTAGCTATTGCAGGCCAGTTTCAAATGGATGGGCAGGCACCTGTAGTTACCCGCACGGATACTTCATCAACAGCCGTGTTTAAGGCCTTTTCGCCAAAGCTGGGGCTTGATTATCATGTTACTGCTAATAATAATTTATACGCCGTTTATAGCAAGGGTTTCCGCCCGGGCGGTATAAGCCAGTTAGGGTCTGACCCTACACAGCCGCCATTATATAATTATAACCCGGAGTCGAGCAATAACTACGAGCTGGGGACAAAAAATACATTTTGGGATAACCGCCTCAAACTGAATGCTGATGTGTTTTATACGCTTGTAAACAATGCACAGGTACCCACTTTAGTACTTCCCGATGCCATTACCGTAACACGCAATGCAGGCAAACTAAACAGCAAAGGCGCGGAGCTTGAACTCATGCTGAAATTATTTAAAGGCCTGGAGGCTGATTACAATTTTGGCTATACGCATGCCAGGTACACATCGCTGCTGCTGGCTAACAATGGCGCTTCGGAAAATCTAAACGGGCATTACCAGGTATTTACGCCCGACATTACCTCTATGTTAGCCTTGCAATATGGGCACAGCCTGGGCGTAGCACAGCAATACCAGCTTATACTGCGCGGCGAATGGCATTACCTGGGCACCCAATACTTCGACCTGGCCAATACTATCAAGCAAAGCCCTTATGATCTGTTTAATACCAGGCTGGGCGTATCAACCAAAAACTATGGCATTTTTTTATGGGGGACAAACCTGTTTAATAAGCATTATATAGATTATGCCTATGATTTTGGCGCAGCCCATTTAGGCAACCCCAGGGTATATGGTGTTACCCTTAAGGCAGGGTTTTAAGTGGGTATATAGCTTAAAATCTGATCGTATTTATAAATGTCGACAAGTTTAGTAGATTTTTTCAAAATAAATTTTTGCAAACAAATTATTTCCCTACATTTGCAATGTCGACAATTTTAGTAGACTATTATTTGCATGAATAACAACAGTAAAATAAACACCGCGAACTCCTTGCGAATGCCTTTTTTAATAAAGGCAGTGTGTAGTTGTTGTTGCTGATAGATCCCCGTTTTTCATTCGCCGATTGATGCCTGCGGGCAGGCGATCTCATTTTTCATCTTCCATATAAAATTTCATTAATAAACTACCTATGTCAAAAACTCAAATTCATCAGCAGGTGCCTGGTGCCAATGCTGATCTGCCGCCCAAAAGCTTAAAAACAACTGATCGGGGTGCCGGAGGTTAAGTGATCAGGTGAAAAAGGTCAGGTGGCCGAGGGGTTAGGCACAGGTCTGCAAAACCTGCAACAGCGGTTCAAATCCGCTTCTGACCTCAAATCATTTAGAAGTGAGTGATTTGTGTTAGTTTTTTTAGTTTTTACTTATTCAGAAAGAGAAGGGGAAAGGTGACGTGCTGCGTGCTGCCAGCCCGGATACTGATTCCCTTTCTTTCTGTAATGAGTATTAAAAAAGGGATCTTTAGATACCAAGGCGGAGTGGCCGAGTGGTTAGGCGGGAGTCTGCAAAACTCCTTACGACGGTTCGAACCCGTTCTCACGCCTCTTATGGGCAAATGGAATTAATTACAGGGGATAAATATTAAGAAAATAGTTCGTCAGGCTTTAGGCCTTCCAAAAAACAAAACATAGCCATCAGCATCTGTTACTTCAAAGCCGCGAAGCCCGTCGTCGTCATGGATGGGTTGCCGGAATGTTATACCTGTTGAACTGAATTCTTCAAATAAGGTGTCAGGTTCTTCAGTAGAAATGTATGCATCCCAACGGGCCCATTCATGCCGGGTATGATTGGGAATGGGGTTTATATCATCAGCAATTGCCTTTAGCATAATGGAAACAGGGCCACGGCCCACCATAGCCCAATATGGGCTGTCGTAGGGGCCAGTATACCATACTTCAAACCCAAGTTTATTTACATAGAAGGCCACCGCGTCTTTTAGATTGGAAACAATAAAAAAAGGCGAAATGAAATTAAGCTTTGACATTGTTTTACATTTTGATCGCGAGATAAACAGCTATCGAATAGGGCGTTGTTGCAAATATCAGGAGTTAAAAGAATGTAAGCAAATCAAAATTTCAACCAAATATTGAGAGCAAGTTGTTATTAGGGCCTGGCATCTTGATAAGGTTAAGTTTACGTTTCTCCGCTTGCGGCAGCGGAGGACAGCGGGGCCGGGTTAATGACTTTGATCAGGCATAAGTGTATGCTTTATTCTTAAGAATTGAAATTGCGTTTTCAGCAAGTTCCTCAGTTAAACCAACTGAAGGACTTGTTAGAACCAAATTATTCTTAATGTTGACAGGTAGTCCATTTAATAATTTATCATCATCTATAATTACAAATTCCTCATTGGGGATATGCTTCGCCATATACCAATTTAAAATTTCATCTTTACGACTTGAATGTAAACTATTACTTGACAAGCGATGGATATGCTTCGCTTTAATACCTCTTGATTTGAAAATATTACGCCATTGGGCAATGTTGTATTTCGATTTATGCGATGTGGTTAATAGAAGGGAGGCACCAGTTTCAGAAATAATTTTCTGAAGCGCACTTACCGATGTTGAATTAAACATAGGAAAACCATCGTCGTGGAACTCCGGTTTTTTCCAAGAGTTAGCAGGAACCATTACGCCGTCTATATCCAACAATATCAACATAATACAAATTTACAACTATTTTTTTAACCCAAAAGTTATTTGTTTGACAATTTCCACATCTAAGCCATTATAAATTGCATCTTGTTCATTCAAATGTGAGATTTTTGAGGGCGTATCCCAATCATTTTTATCAAATTCGATAATACCCCACTCAACTGATTTGGTGCCAGAAGTTTTATTGCTAAGTACTTGACCAATATCGAAGCCCACAATAAGGGAGCTCAAATATCTATGATGCCCATCAATTATTAAATTATCACATGTCTTGATATCATCAAACTTTATGCCGTATGACATTTTCTGACACATTCTATCAATAATAGGAATACACAACTTAGATTGGGTAGCCACAAAGGGGATTTCATTGTTCTCAATAAATCCTTTTATGAATTCAGCGGTAATTTTTTTCAAACGATTTATTATTGTGATGCAAATGGTTATATAAGCTACTAAAATGAGGTTTTTTTAGTTTATTTTAAGGAATGGATAAATTTAACTCCAGTTAAGTAAAATTATTAGCCCAAATGCGCATAAAAAAAGCCTCTCAGAATTAATCCCAAGAGGCTTTTTTATTTCTAATCTACGCTTAATTACAAGTAAGATTGCAACAAGCGCGATTTTGAATTTTGCCTGAGGCGCATAAGCGCTTTATCTTTTATCTGGCGAACGCGTTCGCGGGTTAAATTATATTTTTCGCCAATTTCTTCTAAGGAATGTGGCGCGATGCTGTTTAATCCAAAAAACAATACCAGCACTTCTCTTTCGCGTTCAGCTAAAATGCCTAATGAGCGTTTGATCTCTTGTGAAAGTGAATCAGTGATCAGGTCGCTGTCTGTTCCCGCGTCGCCGCTTTGCAGCACATCCAGCAGGGTGTTTTCTTCGCCGGTTATAAATGGCGCGTCAACAGATACATGGCGGCCCGCGTTTGACAGGGCATCCGAAATTTTTTCGGCAGTAGTTTCCAAATCATCAGCCAGTTCTTCCGGTGTTGGTTCGCGCTCAAATTGTTGTTCAAGTTTTGAGTGAGATTTGCGGATCTTACTTAACGAGCCTACCTGGTTAAGCGGTAAACGCACTATCCTGCTTTGTTCTGCAACGGCAGACAAAATGGATTGGCGGATCCACCAAACAGCGTATGATATAAATTTAAAACCCTTGGTTTCGTCAAAGCGTTTAGCGGCCTTTATCAAACCTAAGTTACCTTCATTGATCAAATCGCCCAATGTTAAACCTTGATTTTGGTATTGTTTGGCTACTGAAACTACGAAACGAAGGTTGGTTTTTGTTAAGCGCTCTAAAGCGGCCTGATCGCCCTCACGTATCTTTTGCGCAAGAATTACTTCTTCCTGTGCGGTTATCAAATCTACTTTTGCAATTTCGCTAAGGTATTTATCAAGCGACTGTGACTCACGGTTGGTTATTGACTGCGTTATTTTTAATTGTCTCATCTGTTGGGACAAAGATACCTAAAGTTATGTTGATTGAACGTAATTAATTGATTACGTTTAATCAACATGATATTTTGTCAATAAAAATATCTATTTAGCGCAAAAATACCTTTTAAAAGCCATTAAGCGGGTTTATAGTTTTTATTATAGATAAAATATTACCTGTTGTACACATTTACCAATTCCCGCAATCCATTTTCTATCTTTTTATCCAGCTCATCAGCCAGCCGCCACGACCAGTTTCCGGCCTCGGATGATGGTACATTCATCCGGTTGGTTTCGTCGAGCCCTAAAACATCCTGCATGGGTATAATGGCAACCTTAGCTACCGATGCATAGGCCATTTTAACAAAGGTTTGATAAGCGGTTTTGCCTTTCAGCTTTTTACCGGTATATTTTTTGATCCGTTTGCGCTCATCCTTGCTGGTGTTTTTATCATACCAGCCACTTGTGGTATTATTATCGTGCGTGCCGGTATACACAAAGCTGTTTTCAACATGGTTATGCGGTATGTGTATGCTGTGTTGCATTTGCTGGTCAAAAGCAAATTGCAGTACTTTCATCCCAGGTAGTTTAAAATCATCGCGAAGGTTATAAACCAAGTCGTTCATATCGCCAAGGTCTTCGGCAATTAGCGGTAAATGCCCTAATTTTTTTTCCACGGCATTAAAAAAATCATTGCCCGGGCCAAGCTTCCATGTGCCGTTAATAGCCGTTTTTTCACCCGCAGGTACTTCCCAAAAATCAGCGAATGCCCTAAAGTGGTCGAGGCGTATGAGGTCGAAATATTCCAGGTTTTTGCCTATCCGGCTTATCCACCATTTGTAATCATCCTTTTTCAATACATCCCACTTATATACCGGCATACCCCACAATTGCCCGTCGGCCGAAAAATAATCGGGCGGCACGCCTGCCATACCTTTTACTTTGCCTTCAGCATCCAGGTTGAATATCTGCGGTTGCGCCCAAACATCCGCCGAATTATAATTCATATAAAAGGGCATATCGCCAAATAGTTTAACATTTTGGCTGTTGCAGTAATGTTTTAAATTTTTCCATTGGGTTGAAAAAATAAACTGCAACCATTTAACCTTATCCAGTTCGGCAGTTGATGTTTTGTTGATCTTCGTAAGCGCAGTGTTTTTGCGGAATTTGTATTCCGCAGGCCACTCATGCCAGGGCTTGCCGGCAAATTTGGCTGTTAAAACTTCAAAAAAGGCATAATCATCTAACCAATAAGCCTCGGCATTTTTAAAATCCTTAAAGCTTTTTTGTTTTGATGCATCGGTACCTGCTAAAAAATTATGATATGCTGCCTGGAACAAGCCGGTTTTTATGGCGCTTGCTTTGCTATAATCTACAGGTTTATGGGTATCCTTCTTACTATAAGGCTCCAGGTCGGCAATGGTCAACAGGCCGTCGCGCAGCAATAATTCGGGGCTAATGAGCAATGTGTTGCCTGCCATGCTCGATGTAGAACTGTAGGGCGAATGATCTGTACGTGCTTCGGTAGGGTTAACCGGCAGCATTTGCCAGTATTTTTGGCGGCTGTTTATCAAAAAATCGGCAAATGAAAAAGCACCGGGGCCCATATCGCCAATGCTAAAAGCCGAAGGGATAGATGTAATGTGCATTAAAATACCTGCGCCACGTTCCTTAACAGGCTGTATCAGTTTTACTATAGCAAAGGTGGATGCCTTAAATATATCGCTAAGCATAATAGCCTCATCGCAATAACCATTGGTAGCCGATAGCAGGTGCTGCCATTCGGCAGGCGCGTTGCGCGGCAAAACTATTTTGGTGTTATCCCAACTCTTTGGTGTATTTTCCGTAACAGTTAAAGGCAGGGCAATTACATACCAGTTTTGTTCATAGTTAATGGCAAAAGCCAATACACTGGTTTTATATTTGCCTTTTACTTTTAAAGGGGTGTATTTTCCATTGTTGAATATGGCAGGATTTTGCTTGTACAGGGCATTAAAAGCAACTTTGTTTGCGGGGTTTAATTTTTGCAATAATGTGTTTTTCGAAATAGGTTCCATCCTGAGAGTTAGGTTTTTATATCAAACTTACATAAAAATAAATCACACGATAAAATATTAAATTATTATATTAGTAAATCAATAAATGCCGAACCCCTCAGGTTTATTAACAGTAATAAGGAATTACTTATAAAACCAATGTTTTTTAGCAATAGGTTAACAAACAATTTACAAAGTATTCAATACATAATTATGTACCTTGGCGCGTCACAATTTGGCTTGTCACAACCCTAATTAATGCCGATGAGGAGTTTTTACTTTATAGTATTTTCATTTTTCATCCTGCTTGTTTCCTGTAACCGGGTTCAATCGCCTGGCAGCGCAACCAGTAAAAAGTTTAAGGCCGATAGCATAGAGATCAGCAGGTTAACAGCCAGAAATTACGACTATTACAATAATATCGATTCATTGTCTGCCATTGCCAATAAGCTTGATAGGTTTGGCAAGTTGTACAATAACAAAAAGCTTTTCTTTTATGCCGATCTGTACCGGGCCAACTATTATTATCAATCGGGCGATTATGTCACCGCCATGAATATGAGCCTGAAGGCTTTAGACGAAGCCGAAAAGCTGAATATTAAAGAAAGGCTTCCCGAAATGTATGCCCTTATAGGCAACCTTCATAAAGAAAACCTTAATTATCCGATGGCTTTACAGGATGCAGCCACTGGTTTAAACTTCGCGGTAGCTAATAAGGATACCGCCGCTATTATAGCGCTTAAAGGCTTACAGGCTATGTTCACTAACGGCTATTCGTCGCACAGAACTGATAAGAACTTAAAATTCCAGGCATTTCAGTTGCAATTAGAGGCATTAAAGATAGCCGAGTCGAGCCCGAAGTATGAAAACCTGCGCATCAGGTTCTACGATAATATTGCCAGTTATTATCTTGACGTGAATCAATTTAATAAAGCAATCGATTATGGCAATAAGGGGGTTTTATTAAGCCTTAAATATAATGCGCAAAAATCTTTAACCTACTCATACGACTGGATCGGGATGTCATATTATCATCTCAACCAAAAACAAAAGGGGATTGGATACCTTAATAAGGCACTTTTAATTACCAAACAAATAAAGGAGCCTTTCAGAACAATGGAAATTTATGAATCCATTTATAGATGCTACCTGCTATCGGGTGATTACAAAAACGCCTTTAATTATTATAGTTTACGAAACCGGCTAAATGATTCATTAAAACTGGTGAATAACGTCAGGCAATTAGGCGAGCTGCAAATTAAATACCAAGCTGCTAAAAAGGATAACCAGATCAATTATCTTACCAGCGAAGGGCAAGTAGAATCGCGTAAAATTATATGGGTATTCGCGGGCTTAATTTTAGCCACTATTTTACTGGCGCTTATTTTTATACAGTACCTCACCATCAGCAAAAAAAATAAGCTGATGGCCATTACCAATAAAACTATTAATGAACAGGCGGAGAAGTTGCAGTTTTTAATTAAAGAGCTGCATCACCGGGTTAAAAATAATCTGCAGATCGTATCCAGCCTGCTTAGCCTTCAATCCAGCCGTTTGGTTGATGAAGATTCGCGCAATGCCATTAAATTGGGCCAGCAGCGCATCGAAGCCATGTCATTAATTCACCGCAGCTTATACCAGCAGGAAAACCCAACCCTGGTAAACATGAAGGAGTATATAACCGACCTTACCGAAAGTATAATGATGAGTTTCGGGGTAGCTAAAACTGATTTCGACCTACATTTGGATATTATTGTAAGCGATCTGGATGTTGATGTTGCCATGCCGCTGGGCCTTATAATTAATGAGTGGGTTACCAATGCCTTTAAACACGCGTATGGCGCACACCAGCTCCAGCCCGCGCTGTGGATAAAGTTGAGCGCAGATAACAACCTGGAACTGGAAATTAAAGATAACGGTTTAGGCATGCCTGCTGAAATGTGGGACAAGCCACAAAAATCATTCGGTATTAAATTGGTAAAGGTATTAACCCGGCAATTAAGGGGGACATGTACTGTTGAAAACCGGGGCGGTACAGTTTTAACCTTACATGTACCGCGGACTGAAATAAAAAATTTACTTAGCGCTTAAACAATGGCCGAAAAGATTAATATTCTTATAGTTGAGGATGAAGGTTTAGTAGCGATGGAGCTTGAAGAAAGCTTGCAGCGCGAAGGTTATGATATTGCCGATATAGCCGATAACTGCTATGACGCTTGTGAAGCGCATAAAAAACATAATGTCGACCTTATATTATTGGATGTAAACTTAAAAGGCCCCTGCGATGGTATTGAAACAGCCACACGTTTAATACAAATTAAGGATGTCCCTTTAATTTATCTCACGGCCTTTACCGATACACCAACCCTTGAGCGCGCTAAAAAAACATTCCCTTCGGCCTATTTGAGCAAGCCCTATCAAATAACCAATTTATGCATAGCTATTGAAATGGCCATGCATAACTTTGCATTCCGCAAAGCGCCCGAGCCAAAAATGGAATTGGTAACCGATGATGAATCGAAAAAAGAAAAGCAGCTGGTTGATAACAGCAGGGAATCTATCCTGCATTTTAATAATTCTATTTTTGTTAAGCAAAACTATAAATTCATAAAAATTGGCCTGAATGAGATCTATTACCTCGAAGCCGACAATAACTACACTTATATATATACCATCGAAAATAAATATGCCATCAGGCACTCCCTGCAAAATGTAATGGATAAGCTGATGCTCAATAACTTTGTGCGTACACACCGCTCTTACGCCATAAATATTAACCACCTTTCAACTTTTAACGATAGTTTTATAAATATCGGCAAATATGAGATCCCCCTGGGTCGTAATTATAAAGAAACCTTTTTTAAACACTTTAACTTCTTGTAAAATAGAAAATAAGGCCATTTGCTATTTCGTGTAAGTTAATTTTTAAATGTTTGAATTATAGTTATTTAAATATTTAAAAACATTAATTTATTGGTTAATCTTTTCTCACCCTTATAAGTGTTATTTGCATACATTATACTGCCGTTTGCATACATTTTAACCCGGCAATCAATCCTGCTTAGTAGTTTTAGGAATAATTAAACACTTTTTTAATAATCCAACCACTATTGAGCAGCGTTATGTCAACAAAAAAGGTCTTAGCTATATTGTCAGAATATGGATATTGGGGTATAGAACTGGTTGCCCCACTTGAAAAACTTGAGCAAAACGGTTACACGGTTGATTTTATGACCAAAAACGGCAAAACAGCACAGGCTTTGCCACCCAGTTATGATACCACTTATGTCGATCCGCCTCTGGGCGCGCCTGTAACCACGCCGCTTGCAGCAGCTATGGTTACTGCTTTTGAAAAAACAGGGCGCTTATCAAACTGTATGGCCATGACCGATTATATCCCCGAACGCCCATATAATAGTAGCCCCGACTTTGATAACGCTATTAAAACGTATGAATCCGAAGTTAAGGGCAGCCAAAAATACTTAACCGATACCTACGATGCCATTTTTTTAGTTGGTGGCAGCGGGCCTATAATTGATATGGTGAACAACCAAAGGCTTCATGAAATTATACTTGGTTTTTATAATGCGGGTAAACCGGTTGCCGCTATTTGCTATGGCGTTGCCACGCTTGCCTTTGCCCGCGATTTTAACGAGCGCAAGAGCATTATACAGGGTAAGCATGTCACAGGGCATTGCATCGAATACGATTATCACGACGGTACTGGCTTTATGAATACCGATTTAAACATGGGCCCCCCGCCTTATGTGCTTGAATATATACTTGCCGATGCCGTTGGGCCACAGGGAGGATTTCATGGAAATTTCGGAAAGGAAACATCAGTAATTGTTGATTATCCCTTTATAACAGCGCGTTCCTTACAATGCTCTTTTGAGTTTGGCGAACAATTTGTAAACCTGCTTGATAACAACCTGAAACGTTATGGCTGGTAAAACCGGGAACCATAAGATCATTGAACAGTTTCTGGCTGATGGCATGAACTATATGTTCGGCAATCCGGGTACTGTTGAGCAGGGCTTTTTAGATGCCATGGAAGATCATCCTGAAATGAAATATATCCTCACCTTACAGGAAAGTGTAGCGGTAATGATGGCCGATGGTTATGCCCGTGCCAGTCAAAAACCTACACTGGTGCAACTGCATAGTTCGCCGGGCATAGGTAATGCCGTGGGTGCCTTATACCAGGCTAAAAGAGGGCATTCGCCTTTAGTAGTTATAGGGTCGGACGCCGGTACCGAGTACATGAACATGGATGCCCAAATGGCTAATGACCTGGTAGCCATGATGGCGCCGGTTACCAAGTACGCTACTATGGTGCTTTCGTCAAAATCATTGTTACGCACCTTGCGCAGGGCTATAAAAATAGCAGGTACGGCCCCTATGGGGCCGGTATATGTATGCCTGCCCATGAATATACTTGACGAAATAAACGAAGAAGAAATATTCCCGGCACTTATACCATCAACAAGGGTAATGCCCGAGCCTTTTGTGATCAACCAGATCGCGCAGAAATTGGTAAACGCAAAATGCCCGGT
>Ga0302307_10000418_pt1 | contig 30034 bp, 35 predicted proteins | sample III_Palsa_E3_2_FD_200530 | JGI IMG/M metagenome (GOLD analysis project Ga0302307, IMG submission 200530) | Peat permafrost microbial communities from Stordalen Mire near Abisko, Sweden - III_Palsa_E3_2 | ecosystem: Environmental > Terrestrial > Soil > Palsa > Peat permafrost | place: Sweden... | reverse complement strand
GATGAGCGAATGGCCATTCTGAAGGTCCATGGGGATCCGCTAGATGATTTAATCGACTCCCTACTTTATTTTTGGAACACGTTTATCCGTGAGTCCAAGAAGCCAGAACGCCTCAAATTGCAAGAGAGCCTCGACAAGATGAGAGAAGCTGGCGCCGACGCAACTGCACTAGCTCGCCGCGCAATGATGGAAACCCGAAGAATTGAAGAGCGCGAGGCGCAGCGGGGTAAGGGGTTACCGCTTAGGAGACGCTGAAGTGTAAGTGTGTAACAACCTTACACAAACGCACCCCTGCTATCGGCTGGTTCCGACTCGCTATAGGGGTACTGTTCATGGTTGGGTTTGTGGGTCAAGCATGGACCGTAACGACGGAAGGTACCCTGTCCCTTCCTCTCGCCGCCTGTCGGTGATTAGCCGAACGGGCCATGCCCTCAGGAACATCCGAGTGTCAAACCGTCTTAGGTCTAAGGCCTAAAAAAGAGATGCTCGCTGTCCTAAAACTTTGCCCGTTCGTCTTGAACGGAGCCGAAGTCACCAAGGATTCGCCGCCTTGGTCAGCCACGCCAGCACAGGCCGTGCACGGAATTCTTTGGTGGACGCCCCGTACCTGCGCTAACAGGGGTAGCCCTTATGTTCCGAAGACTAAATCGCAGATGTCTCGGGCAAACGTCTCTCAACGTGAAAACAGATTACTCAACTTCTGGAGCAATTGCAACCACATCTTTTGCGGGAGGAGCTTTTCCAACTGAGCCCTCCCCTGGCACAAAGCTCACCGACTGGCCTTCGATCCACTCTGCCCTATGGCGCATGTTGCTGATATGTACGTAGTAATCGCCACCGTCGCGGACGTGGATGAAGCCGAACCCAGAATCTCGCAAGCGGATGAGGGTTCCCTTCAGGCGGATTGGTTGGGGCTCACTCTCCACCGGTCACTCTCTTTCGCGCCTCATCGATGACAGAGATAGCGGTCATCAAGCGCTTGAACTCTCCCCATGTGGGGTGCCCGACTGGAAGGAAGCCGACCAGTTCTCGTTCGTCGAGAGAGTTCAGCCATGGGACATTGACCTCAAGCACTCGACGGAAGGGCTTGGCTGCTTCCAAAAGCTCTTGAGCAACCGTTAGAGGTTTAGCCTCCAACTTTGGCTCTGGAAATGTCTGCTTGTACACGCAAACGCTGCCAGTGCCGTAGTGGATGCCACCGCACGCCGAACAATTTCCCTGAGGGTCTACCTCGCGCGCAACTATGGGCTTATCTGCCATGGCCTACCTCGGTGTCTGTAGTGCGTTCTGAGGCTCTGGGATGTCCACCACCAGCGCAGCGGACGTAAGCAGCAATCCTGCAAGCTCTGCGGAGTTCTGGAGGGCTAGGCGGACTACCTTGGCGGGGTCGATGATGCCTGCGTCCACCAAGTCCTCAAACTCGTCTGTGGCGGCGTTGTACCCCCAACGTACACGAACGCTGGCCAAAGCTTTGCGCTCATCTTCGGTCAGCGCACGGTATGAGCCCTGTGGACGGTCCTGCATTGCGTCGAGGATCTTTTCCCATCCCGTCTGCCTATCTACTACCTGCGAAACGATCACATCGCCACTCTTACCGGCGTTGCTCGCCAGACGATGCAGGGGTTGGGTAAGTGCCTGGGCTACGATCTCCGCCCCCACTTTCTCCTCGGAATCCATGCTTTCGATAGCGAATTCCAGCGCAGGAAGACACCGAATCAGCGCCACCCCGCCACCAGGCACAATGCCTTCTTTCAGCGAAGCCTGCGCAGACCGCACAGCATCCTCCACGCGATCACGCTTTTCGAGGAGTTTCGACTTTCCGCTAGATCCAATCTTGATGACGGCAACCGAACCCAGAAGGGTTGCTATGCGCCTCTCAATCTGCGCCTTCTCGAAATCCTTCGCCTCTGGGTCAATGAGTCGTGTCCGCAACTCATCCAAGCGCGTATCAAGACGGATAGGCGAACCATGCGATCCCATAAATGTTGTATTTCTTGGAGTAATCACTGCTTCATCGACAGAACCAAAGTCTTCGGCACTGGCTTTGGTGGGGTCATCGCCGTTGGCAACCGTGTAAGCGCGCGCGCCTGCCCAAATTGCGACATCTTGCATTTCGTCCTTCTTTGTGTTGCCGGAACCTGGAAGCTTGATGGGAAGGATGAAGGCGATTGGAGGCTGACGCTTCAGTGCTCTCTGCTCTGGAGTGTTGGCAGCTAAAGCTTGGAGCGCACCTTCGGCAATGTCCTCTGCAATGAGAATTAGTGGAACTAGCCCGCAAACCTGACCGTATCTTTGCATGAACGCAATCATCTGTCCTTGGTCAATCAAGCGTCGGTCAGTAATGAAAACGTTGCATTGGCGGAACATCGTCATGCCCTTAGCTTGGTCTGCCATAAAGTCCGAGGAAATGAAGCCGCGTTCAAACTGAAGGCCGCGCGAGATTTCCAAGGTGGTCTCAAGCGTTGGCGATTCAGCAACCCTTACCGAACCCTCAAGGCCAACCTTATGGACAGCACGAGCGATCACATCACCCATCTCAACATCCGAATTAGCAGATATGGTAGCGACTCGGCGGATGGTCTCGAGGTCTGACTGGTCAACCGGCTGCGCAAGTTCCTTTAGCGCTGCGACGACAACCGCAACGCCCTTCTGGATGCCGCGCTCGACCGACATAGCGTTATGTCCGGCTGCCACAACCTTGACGCCCTCTTTGAAGATTGCGCGAGTAAGGATGGTGGCAGCGGTGGTTCCGTCGCCGGCCTCCTGGTTGGTCTTGCGGGCAGCTTCCTGAATGAGCTTGGCACCCTCATTCTCGAACGGGTCAGGAACCGAGATACCTTCTGCCACCGTAACGCCGTCTTTGGTGACCAGCGCTGCACCGAAGGGACGGCCAAGAATCACCGTCCCACTGCGCGGCCCGAGGGTTGCCCCTACGGTGTCCGCAACTGCGTCAAAGCCGCGGAGGATGGCTGCGTGCGCATCTCCGCCCTTCAAAATGCTCTTTGCCATGGGCTCCTACTTCTTTGCGGTGGGTTTGATGACGCAGACGGGATCACCAGTCTGGCTCATCTGGAGAGTGGACGTTTCGCCGCAAACCTGCTGCATCTTGGTGATCTCAGACTGGAACTGGCTCTGTGCTTCTTTGGCTTGCGCAGATGACTGAATCATCTGTGACTGTGCCTTGAAGAACTCAGCCCGGAGGGCATCGGAAATTGCAGGCGCTGCGGCGGGAGCGGGTGCGGGCGACGGCTTTACGGTTTGGGCGGGGAGCGAGAGAGTTGCAAACGCAACCCCCAAGACGATGAGGCTACGGTTCATGGGTTTCTCCTTTTGAATTGGTGTTTTCTGCCATCCACAAGATATTCAATGCGTTGGCGTATTTGTTGCGGAGCCGATTACGTACTTCTGGGGCAAGCTTGTTGAGCCGATCTGCGCGTGAATTGTCGGTGAGGTCGGCTACTTTCACCTTCAATGCAAGGGGGTTGAGGGCAACTTGGCGGATATAGTCCTCATATGCCTTTCCCGTTTCGCGATAGAGTTCTAACAGAGCTTCAAAACACTCTTCGCTCACCAATGGGCGCAGAGATTCGGCTCCAAACTCTGTATCCTCGAGCACGTCATGGAGAACCCCCACTATGGCCGCGTCGACGTCGGGCAATAGAGATATTCCTACGCGCAGGCAGTGCCAAATATAGGGTTCTCCTACCTTGTCCACTTGCCCATTGTGCGCAAAGCACGCGAAGGCTATCGCTCTGCGGAGATGGTCTATGTCTGAATTGTGGAGGGATTGGATAGAGGGAACTTCGGGATCGGCCATATTGGCCTTTCTTCAGACTTGCGCCTGAAATCATCAGCATCTTGTGCAACTGAGCAATTAGTAGCATGAGGGGTATACTTTTGCAACATGTATCCAGCCCTCGATCACGTTTCTCCTCGCCGCGAGCGCCAGTTGCGCCGAGAGTGGAAAGCAAAATATAAAGCCCTGGGGTTGAAATATCCCCGCCTGCCCACCATCGGATTCGTGGAAACGACTGCCATCAAGATCCCAGAATGGGCATTTGCCAAAAGAATCAAGGGTCTCACCGAGACTGACAATAGCATCTGGCTCCGGCGCATTCTGGCCCGTGAGTTGATGCGCGAGGACGAAGACGCAGGCGGAACCCCCAGAGTTACTTGGACTTCATGGAAGGTGTGCAGGATTTGCAGGCGCAATCTACTCGGTCCAGAGGCCGAGAATCGTTTCTTTTTAGACCTCAGAATTACGGGCGAATGGACCTGTTGCGGCCCAGATTGCATGGCTATAGAACAGGGTCGTATAGAATCTCAAAAGAAGCACAATCGGAAAGGCAAATGATATGGCTACGCAAGAACTCAGCTCAAACGAAATCTTCGGAATTGCAAAGAAGTTCAACGCGGAAATTGAGCAGTTTCCAATGCACACCCACTCCGCAATCGTTGAAATGGTGCGGGTTGGCATGCAACATCGCAATCTTTCGATGCAGGCGGCCGCGCAGGAAGCCCAGAAGGAAATGCAGGAAAAGCAGTTGGCGATGCAGCAACAAATGCTCGATCACCAGCAGAAACAAGCGGATCGTGCGGCTATCGAGAAGATAGGACTCGTGCCGCCCAACTAAGAGGGAACGATGAGGAAATTGCGCTTTGCCGGTCTGGTTGCCGGGTTGGTCCTAGCAAGTCTCCAGTGCGGAGCGCAATACGTCCCCCCCTATGTGATTCTGCAGGGATCGCTTAGCTCTGCCTCCGGACTCCCCGCAAAGAACGCCACCCTTACCTTCACTCCCTCACAAGTCTTCTTTGTTGCCGGAACGTCCCTCGTCGTCTCCTCGGCGCAGTGCGGAACCGACACGAACGGATCAGTCGTAGGTATCGGCAATCCTGTTATGGGTCCGCGAGTTACGGCGCAGTTCACCGGTACGCTAACCCCCGGCAACTACTACGTCCAGTTCACCTGGTACGACCAGTTCGGAAACCAAACCCTTCCCTCGCCTGAGGTGGCAGTTCAACTCACCAGCACTGGAGAACTTCAAATTCTCCCCCCAGTTGGAACGGGCCCGCCTCAGGCGACGGGAATGGATGTCTATATCGGTACCGCCTCAGGGAATGAGGTCTATCAGGGGCAGACGACCAGCACTACCGCACAGTTTACCCAAGCAGTTCCCCTGGCCACCGGCGCGGCCGTCCCCACGCAAAACCTCACGCCTTGCCGAGTAATCGCCAATGATGCAGGCTTCCCCACTGGTACGGGATACACTGTAAGTCTTGTAGATGCAAGCGGAAACACCCTCTTTAGCTACCCGGAGATGTGGCAGTTCTACGGTGCGGGGTCAACCTACAACCTCTCCCAAGGAATCCCGTATTACCACGGGCAAGTAACTTACCCAATACCTGTGCTAACAATTCCCTATAATCACAATCCCCAGAGCATTTCTGGTCCGCTCAGTCTTTCGGGGTACAACCTCTACAACGTTGGAGCGATTGGAGTTGGGACAGCTTTACCAGCTTGGGGAGTAGACGTTGAGGGAACCGGCCTCGATGCTCTTATCAATGCCGCCGGGGGGTACCTAGTAAACGGAGCCGCCGGACCTATGGGAGATTGCCTTGGGTCTGACGGCACCGCCTACGATGTTCCAATTGCATGCTCGACGCAGTTCTACCAGACGATCCAGTTCAACGGTGCGACAGTAGCGCAAGCTTCCATAATCAACTTCCTCACGCCGCTCACGGTTACATCGGTTACGGACAAGACGGATATTGGCGTGGCGACTACAGGCAGCGAGACAGAACTCGTAACCGCCGCCGGACCTGGCGCAGATGGAACTTACGCGGTGTGGGACGGGTTCGGGGGAATAACAGCCTCCGCCCCTGTGACTTCTCGGACGTGCAGCGGAACGAACTGCTATCAGATTGGACCGGATGGAACGATCACCGAGGGCGGAACGATTGCCGACGTATCCTCTGGCTGCTCGGGGCAGAATCACTGCACGGTAGCGGTGACATTTCCCCATGCCTTCACAAGCTCGGCAATCATCATGACATGTACCGTGGCCGGGCTAAATGACGGTGCGCACGAAACCAACTTTACCTGCGGCATCAATGGGAATCCGAACATCAGCGGATTCACTGCAGCCTTAGCCGCGATGACGTATATCGGTGGAACAGGAAGCAATCTTACCGGCAACGAGATAGTCCACTGGACCGCGGTCGGCAAATAGACTTTGCCTTTGGCGAAAGAACATCTTCGCCGTAAACCTCAACTATCAACCACAGGAGAACAAGACATGCGCATCAGAATCGTCACTTTGTTCAGTTTCTTGCTGGCGTTACTGACGCCGGTCTTTGCCGCGGCACAGGGCTTTACCCCTGCGGGCGGTCCACCTTGGGTCTACGCTGACAACTATGGCCGGTTTGTTCTGCAGGGTCAGCAGCCGAATGTCTACACCTTCCAGGTGTCGGGCTTCTCGCCCTGCCAGATCACCCAGCTGAACTTCTCGGATCAGACCACCTTCTACGCGTTTAGCAATGCGGCGGCGCTGGCCCCGGTATTCATCCAGGACAACAACTCTGCAAACTCGGAAGTGGTGACCCCTGGCAGCTATCTGGCTCCGACAGAAACGACCTGCGGTCCAGCGTTGACGCCGACCAACTCGCACACGACTTTCTCGCTCCAGTCCGGCACGGGCGGGTTGCAGGAAGCTCTGAACGCGCGCGCTACCAAGTCTGCGACGATCATCCTCACCAAAGAGTGGTACAGCCTGATTTCGGGCATCTCTGGCAGCAACGCAACGTTGCTCAACAGCACCACTCCCGCCGATGTCATCACCAACGCAACCTGCGCCACAACGGGCGGAACGGTAGTGATCGACGTCACAGCAACGCCATGGGCTCAGTACGGTTGCAATGCCTCGCATAAGCTCACACTGCTCACGCCGGCGCCTAAGCCTTCTGTGGCGGCTAGCACCGGTGCGGGTACGTCTCCAACCATCGCGATCGTTGCAGGCTCCAACCAGAGCACTGGAACCATCACTCTGACCACGGGCACAACTCCCACGGCATCAGCGATTGTCTTTACTGTTACTTTTTCGGCGCCGGACTATGGTGGTGGCTTTACCTATAATCCCGCCTGCACGGTTACCTCTGTAGGGTCTGCGAATTCGTATACCTCGGGAACGCTAACCTATACGGCTGGTTCGGGTACGACTCCCGGCACAATGATTTATACCGCCAGCGCAACAGCCTTGACCGCATCGGTAGCTTACAAGTTCACCTATAGCTGCCACTAAAACGAAGCGTAATCGGTGGGCAGTCCTCTAACCGGGGGACTGCCCATTTATAGGGAGTAGGCATGAAAAAGGTTTTGGCGGTCCTGGTTCTTCTCGGTGCGGGCTTCGCGCATGCGCAGGTTATCGGCCTGAACCCTACACCCCAGGCCGAGTATTACTGGAACACCACCACGAATCAGTGGACTGCCTGTACGAACTCTTCTACGGCAGAACCCTTTCAGAGCCTTCCTCAAGCCTTTGTGCAAGAGGGATTCAACACGAGCCTCGGAAGGTGGACACCTGTAACGCAGTGCACGACGAGCGGTGGCGGCGCTAGCATCACTGTGAATATGGGTTCTCCGTTGACATCTCCAGTGAACTTTCAGAACTCCGGTGGGGCGGGAGAGATCAATTTCACGAATCCCACAGACAGCAATGTTCAGGCAACGTTGGCGAATGCCTACACGTTAATCAACGGTGTGAACTGCCCTCTGGGGCCTGCCGGTTGTGCGTTGCCGCCGTACTGCGCCGGGCCGACGTGCGCGAATCTTGATCAGAACAATCCAGGATTTACTACCGGAGTCCTTACCACTACGGCAGCCATTACGTCCACTTCGCTCGTGATCCCCGTGGCGTCCACTGCGGGCTTCCCATCGACGGGTTGCGGATGGACGGCCCCTGTAGTGGAGGCTATTTGCTGGGATTCGATTACGCCCACCTCGCTCGTCTTGAATACGCTCACCAACCGTCGAGGAACAAACGGCTATGGGGCGAATTCTCACGTCCTTGGGAGCACCATTGAAGGCAACGTGTTCTCGCTGGCCTTGAGCGCCACAACGGCGCAGCTCCAAGCAATCAGCACGGGAAACCAGTTGGCTTTCAACAATGCCATCAATCCCGGCTTGGCCCAAAATAACGTGTTCGGTGGAAACACGCTGTTCGAGGCCCAAGCGCAGGTATCGGGCAAACTCACAGTGGGCGGCGGACTGGTCATCACCGGAAACAGCCCAATCCTTAACAGCCTGTCGAACACTGCGGGAACGCAGCTCGTCAACTGCGCCCCCCACGGCACACCTAGTGGCCTGTTCTGCAATGACGAGGGGAACTGGGTTGCGGCTGGTGGCGGGCTGACGGGACTGACGACCGGGCTTTACCCTGTTGCAACGTCAGCAACGACGGTGGGCAACGGGCACATCGACGAGATCACCAACGTAGGACAGGTGACGTCTACGCTTCCACTGTATGTTAATCCTACAGATGGCAATGACCAAACGTCGTTGGTGGTGAGCGGAGAGTTGACCGGACAGACTTCAACTATCTTCGATGTGGACAATTTCTCGGGGTCGATCTACCTCAGCGTGCAAGGAGATGGAAGCAATGATGAACCTGGGTGGGTAACCATTACGAATGGAATAGAGTTGGGAGGTGGCAGTTTCCTTGGTGGCGAAGGACCCAACAATTCAATCTGCGGGTCCTTCGATACGCTGCCGAGTGAAGGTACAATAAATTGCATAACATATAGTGGTTCAGGCATGGCTATAACGAGCGGCTCAGTAGGTTCGTTTGTGCCGATCATAACTTTTGGAACGAGCATAAGTTCGGCGGTACCTTCACCACAACTTACCCTAACTCCAACAGGCCTTGAACTCAACTACCTAACCCCCAGCACCAGCCCGCTCTGCTATCCCACAGGCTCTCCTGCGGTGGTGACGAATGTCGGCTGCACGGGTGGCGGTCTGTCTGGCCTTACCAACGGCGTCGTGCCTATTGCTACTTCAGGCACGACGGTAGGTAACTCCACTATCGACACTACGACCAATGTGGGATATTACACCTTCGGTTCCCCAGTACAAGTTCCCTCGGGCAGTTTGATGAACGGGTCGGCCATTTGCACCACGGCCACGGGGTGCGGATCAGCCGCCTTGACGCTTACGACGACAGGCACGAGCGGTGCTGCAACTTTCCTGTCTGGCGTGCTGAACGTCCCCGTCTACGTTTCGCCTTCTGGAGCGTATCTTGCGCTGAATCCGGCAGCAAACGCCCAGCAGAAAGTAACGACGCAGCCGGGAGACTCGACGACCTTCGAGCAAATATCGACCGGCAATGTCGGAACCGTGCTATCGAACGTAATTGATATGCAGTCGTATGGTCAGGGCTACAACCTTGGCAATAACGGCACATCGGCGCAGGGCTGGTCCACGCAAAACGCGCTTACACTGAACTCCTACACGGCGACGCGCGGCATCATGCAGGGCTTGAAATTGAATTGCGACAAGAACGCCGAGGGCGACTTCTCCTGCATCTACGGCTACCCTGAGTGCTACGGGGGATATGTTGATACCTCAGGCGAGGGATGCCAAGGCATGACGTTGCAAATGACGCAGACGCCTTGGTACAACGGCACGCTCGTTACGCCTTCAGTTGGCACAGTAAGTGGCCCACACAGCTCATCGACTTCGGGCATCACTTACGTCTGGATCGGTGGTAACGGTGGCCCGGTAACTTTCCAGACCTCAGGCACGATGCAGACCTTTTCGGTGGTGTTCACGGGCAACACAACCGCGCAAACGGTGGACATCGGACTTGCGACTCCCAATGGAACCAACTCGTTTATCCTCGGCACGCCTATTGGAGTCTCGCTTTCCGCGCTGACTTGCTCCACAGGATCGCCCTGCACTGTGACGTGGACGCCCTCTGATTTCGGAACTGTGACGCCAGCGGCAGGACAGACGATTTATTTTTACGCCGCCACCGGCAACTCTCCGGCAAACGGATCGATTGCGGGGACAGGATTTTCGGGGGTCCCCTCCGCTGGTACATTCTCCACGTCCTCGCAGGCTGGTTTGCTGATGACCGCCAGTCTTGCCGCTCCGACCAACGGCGCAAATTCGGTTACGCTGGCCGCGCTGAATTGCAACATCAACTGCACGAATCCTCATCCGCACGATAACTTGCCGGATGGCGGAATCCTCATTAATACTTCTGAGACAACTTCGTCTGTGACGCTCGGAGCCGAGAGCATTATCCAGAACGGCATGACCTACGCACTCACAGCAGGGACGGTGCCCGTTTCGACCGCATGGGGCACGCTTATCCCCGGATCATGCACAGGCAACGGCAACGGACAGTATCAGGCATACACAGCGACAACCTGCACGGTGACGCTCGGAACCTCTCCTGCTTCGCCGGGACACTTTGCCGTATCTGGAGGAATCACCAGTTGCCCAGTAGTCGCCACCTCGCCTGGAACGTCACTGGATATCCATCTCTCCGGACCATTCGCTGAAGAAGCTTATATCATTGCGGTGACGACTGGATCAACAACTGACTCGATCACCTTCTGTACGCGCAACGCGTGGAATAATGGCAACGCGGCCCGCGTAATGCAGGGTGGCCCTGTCAGCGAGGCGTTCGTTTCAAATGCCGCCATAGGAGTCGGATGGCCGGTGGCTTACATCATTGACGGGGCGTTCTCTTCAACTCAGCTTGCGTTTAGCAACTGCGTCGGTGGAGGAGTAGGAGCCTGCAACGGCAACGGCAGCACAGGAAACATTCTCGCCAGCGGCACCGCTGTAACGATCTACTCGGCTGCGCTCATTACAGGTTCTGGCAATGGCGCGACGAATACGGCCACCCTCGCAACCAACATCATGCCCCTGACTCTGGCTGACAATCTAGTTGGTGCCCCTGCAGCCGAAATTTCAATGGAGGGCATACGTTTAGTCTGCGGCCAGTGGACGCCGAACGATTACTCTGTGCCAAGTAGTTGTTTGCAGATGAATGATGTGGGCGGAACTCCGCTGCCGTACATGATGAGGTTTGGAAACGGCGCGTCAAGCGGCAACCCATCCTTGGCCCTCCTCCATACGGATGCCGGATATTGGGAAGATACCATGTACCTAACGGATGGTCCTACTCGGTCGCTGATGTATCTCTTGCATTCGCAGACGACTACGAGCATCTTTCAGACGAATGATAGCTTTGGTAATCTAAGTTTCACTCATACCGGATCGCCATTCTACGACGAAACTCTCAATTGGTCGGAAACCTTCAATGCCTTGGCGTACGAGGTTGGAGGTAGTCTCGGAATTGCTGGGCAGGTATTGACAAGCGCAGGACCTACGGGCCTAACGATGTGGGCCGCGATACCGTGGGCAACGCCTGGCACGATCGGTAGCACGACACCCAACTCTGGAGCCTTTACCACGCTGTCCTCATCGAGCACGACGACTCTGGCCGCCGCAACGACAATCGGAGGCAATGCAGTCTGCTTGGTCACAGGGACTAACTGCCCCGCGGACGGCATCTCGGGCGGAACAACGGGATACGTGGCAATCTTTGGTACCTCGTCAACGATCACTAGTGGTATCGCCTTAGGCACCACGGGTAGTGACATTCCGCAATTGTCCTCGGGCCTGCTCGCATCATCCATCGTTCCATGGGGTTCTCCAGGTACGATCGGATCAATAACTCCGAATAGCGGAGCGTTCACCACCTTGACGGCAACGAGCCTTGCGCTTGGATCATCGCCTCCGACCTGTGGCGCTGGAGTATCTGGTTGCGGCGCTTTCGCGGAAGCAGGAACCGCCGTAACCCCTGCTGCCGGCGTGGACACGATACGCGCAGATTCCTCCCATCTATTCATGGTCGACCTCAACGGCGGCTCAGAATTCACGTCACTAATGAACTTCTCAACGGTGAACTTGGCGAGCAGCGCGGCCGGTGGGGTGACTGGACTTCTGCCGAACGCGAACATCGCTAATCCCTACACCGCGATCTCCAACCCGATTACCTCAGCCACGGGTGGAAGTGGAACAGGAACGATCACTTGTCTAACGGCGGCCTGCACGAATCTCCGCGGCACTTACTCGGTAGCTGGGGGAACATTCACCACGGGCACGTTCTTAACGTTGGTGTGGCCAACCACCACGGCCGCCTATGCATGCACTATTACTCAAAATGGCGGGGCTGGGTTAGGTGTTGGAAACTCAGTCGCAACTGCAACGGGCGTTAGCTTCTCCAACACGGCCACGCTTCTTGGCACCACTGTAACCGTGAACTATAACTGCCAGCCATAGGTGAAAACGATGAAGAAGATTCTTTGCGGATTAGTGATGTTAGGTGCTGCGGCGATCGGGAGTGCGCAGTCGACCCCACCGCTGCGGACAATCATGCTGTCTTCGGATGGTGGTAACACCTTCCAGCCCGATACGTCTTCCTCGAGTGTCTTCCTCGGCGACCCCACCGCAACCCCCCCAGGCTTCGTTCCGATGTGCACAAGCACCGGTGGACCGCCCTTCTCGCAATGCTCTTTCGGTGGAGGCGGAGGATCTGGAACGGTCACATCTGTCTCTGGCCTAACGCCAATCTTCAGCGTCACCAATCCTACGACCACGCCGATCTTCGCCCTTAGCAACGCAGCAGGCAACACTCTATTCGGCAATTGCACAGGCACGTCAGCCGCGCCGAGCTACTGCTCGCTTACGGTGGCCATGCTGCCGACTGGGATACCGAATGCGAATCTAGCTACCCCATTTGGCGCGCTCTCTGGCGATGCAACCAGCACCAGCACAGGCGGGGCTACGACAGTACAGGGAATCAACGGCACGCGGCTGTCTGGGTTGGGCACAGGTCTTTTAGTCAACACAACTGGCACGGGCGTTCCTACCACCTTGGCCTCAGTCAACGGCGAGTGCGCGCTGGGTTTTGCGGGGAGTTGGGTAGCTGGGGTATGCCCGAATAACATCGTCTTTCCTGTTGGACTTTTATTCGGGGCTGGGGCTACGTCGGCTCCTACGGTGGCAACGGCAGCGCAGATCCAAACGGCTGGACTGGACACGCGTCCAAGTATCATCACGACAACCGGCAAGACGGGCGTTCTTTTGGCTGGAAGCACGACGCAGGTATTCAATGTAGCCAGCGGAAACGCAGGCACGATCACCTTCCTCCATTTGACGATGGGTAATGTGGTCGGGGGAGACCTCCCTAATATTATCCAGAATAGTCAAATTGAAATCTCCTGCGACGGGCGCATGGTCGCGGTTCCGCTTGGCCTGTTCTTGATGTCTCAGGATTATCCCCAAGCTTTTAGCACGGGTCAGATCAGCGTGCCATTGTCCAATAGCTCGTTCTATGATTCATTCTCGTTCAATCGCCGCGTAAACATTAACTACTACAACGGCTGTACGATTGCACTAGCGAACGCGAGTCCTTTGGGCGACATTTCAATTTACTTTGATACGAGCTACCGTCCGGGTACTCCAGTCGGACCACCCTCCACAGGATATTGGAATGCTTATCCGACCTACTTCCCATCGCTTGCCGCGAACACTGGGGCTTATAACGCACAGCAAGTGGCACTACTCCCCGCAATCACCTCATCTGGCGGGGGGCAACTTGAATCCATCGCGCAATGGGTAAATTCAAGCGTGAATTTCACTACGATAGAGGCCACCCCCACCGTGACAGCGGACTCGATTCTGGCGGCTACAGCGAATGGCGGCGAGGACTTCTTTGGGTGCGGATTCTATTGTGGAGATGGAACAAACGCTTTCCATACCGACAAGTGGGGCATTCTTTGGGCGGTTCAAGGACTTACGAGTACAACTGCGGGGTTAGCCAATCCCTTGGGCACTTATGACTCGCTGGGCTATAGGTTCTTTACATCCACTCCCCAAGACAATCTGATCTTCAACAGCACACTTCAGGTGAACACGGCTAACGGAGATTCTGCGGTGAGTCCAGGTACGGTCAATCTTGCGGGGCTCGTGACATATTTTACAGCAACTCCAACGGCCAGCGTTGCATTCAGTCCAATACCGGCGACCTATACCGCCTCGCAAACAGTGACATTGACAGCCTACCCATCCTCCGGGGCTACCGTTTGCTACACAACAAACGGCGCTACTCCCGTGGTGAGTGGAGTCGGAACCTGTTCTACGGGAACCGTCTACACAACTCCAATCACGGTTAGTAGTACTGAAACTCTTTTGGCGGCGGCGCAGGCGGCTGGATATAACAACAGTTTGGCGTTAGGTGGAATCTACACGATTGAATCGCTCTATCTGAATACGCGATTCACCGAAGCTTCTTCTGGCACCAATCTCGCCGGAACCATCCCGACCGTTTGCACCGCTGGTTCTGGATGCACATGGACGAACGCGGGTGGGACCGACTTCACCTATCAGACTGGAGGAGGGGTATCGGTTAGCGGACCGACGACAAATCCAGACCTAATCAATACTGGCCAAACCAATGAGGTCATTCGCTTCACCCTAAATGCATGTGCTGGGACGGGATCGGTCTATTGCGGGTTTTATCTTCGGTACACGAACGTCAACAACTACATTGCCATCAATTCGTATTCGGGTGCGAACGGGATAAACATCTACGACGGGGTTTCTGGGACTTTCACGCTGAAAGGAACTATCCCAGTAAGCGCCGCGAGCCCCAACACGGGTAGCTATACGGTGACGCTGAATGGAACGAGTGCGAAGGTTACGGGTCCGAGCGGTGCGTCCGTTTCCTTCACCACGGCAAACACGACCGGGACAACCTTTGGGTTTCTCGCGGCCACTGGCGCAACATCAATGAAGATAACGGCTCTATCGGCGGCAAGCCAATGATTGATCTTTGGATTATTTTTCCCATCGCTATGTTCTGCTGTGTGGTCGGCTGGTTCGTGCGCAAAGAGGATCGTAAATGAAAACCCTCCTCTTACTCGCGCTCCTACTCTGCTCCCCTCTAGCCTTCGCCTCGCCCGTCTGCATGTACCAGGATGTGCAATCGGGTCCCGCAAGCGGCGGTGAGGGCGGTGGTGGAACTTACGTGGACGTATTCGGCGTAGGCTTCGGCTCAACCCTTGGGAGCATAACGGGTACGGTCAACGGTACGGCGATCACCAACTTCATCTATCTTGGCGCTGATCCAACGGGCAATCGTCAGAAGATAGGGTTTCAGGTACCCAGCGGGGCGACCGGCTCGGGAAGCATCATCCTCAATTTCCCTGGCGGATCATGCTCAAACATGGTCTTTGCCGTCACGACGGGCCACAGCATTTATTACATCGGCTCGGGCATCGACAACGTTACAACTGGATCATTCACCTGCGCGAACCTGAAGAACGGAACCGCTGGTGACGGCAGCGGCGGAAGCGGCACCTACGCAAGCCCTTGGACGCTCGGGAACGTAGCAGCCGTAACCCTCAACGGTGGGTCTGGGAACTATGGGCCTGCGGCCAACGCTCGCACCCCGCAAATGTATTATTCCTGCATCTCGCAAGGCGATACCCTCATATTCCTCAACGGCGCGAGCTACCCCTACGGCGGCCCGAGCGACTATGCGGGATTGGCATTCAACAACGGATTCACCACAGCGAACGTGTATACGTCTGTGGGCGCGCGACCGGGAGCTATTGTAAGCATCGGAGGGGACGGATATTCGTCCTTCGGCATACGCGATTACTCCGACCAATACATGCAGGTTTTCGGACTCACGCTCGATGGAACATCGACGTCTGCGAACGCCGGAGGGGGTCTGACGTTTGGGGAGACCGCTTCTGGACCTCAAATGCGCGCAGTCGGCAACACAGTGCATTGCAACGGGTGCTATGGATCAAGCGGTGCCTTGGCTGGCGGATTCGAAGGCGACATCAACACCGCCCTTGAGATCCTGGGGAACTATATCCCGAACGCGAGTTGCACCGCGCCGGGAGGGCTGTCAAACAAGCAATATCACGCCCTCTATACCTATGGAAATGGACAAGAGATTGGCTGGAACAAGATTGCGAATGTCTGCACCTATAACGGGATACAGGTGAATCTCGCATCAGACTCTAGCCTCGGATTTGGTGGCCTCAGCATCCACGACAACGATATTGAAGGGGCGAACGGAGCCGGGATCAACCTTGCCACGCTCGACCCAACGCAGGGCGCGATCAACGTTTACAACAACATCATTCACCACGTCGGGATTCAGGCCGCTTCGGACTCGGACGGAAACCACGCCTGCATCGCCTCACCGGGCGAGGCTCCATCGGCAGGCTCCGGCACAGTGAACATCTACAACAACACGATGTGGGACTGCTCTTCTGACTTGAACGCGAACAATGTCAACAACGCGAGCGCGATCCTTTATTTCTACGAGACTGGGCAGACTGGGCTCACGCTAAACCTGGTCAACAACATCATCGCGGCACCAGCGTACACCAATACCGGAACGCAGAATGTTTACCTCTCGAATACGGGAGTCTCAGGCCCCGCACTAGCGGGCAACAACAACCTCTTCTATAGCGCCTCGACGCCGGGAAGCACATCGCCAGCCTCTAGTCTAACTTCGCAGGCAATTCCAACCAATCCAGACTTCTCGAACACCACAACACAGGGTCCTTGGACGAATCTTGAGTTGCAAAGCGGATCACCCGCAATCGGTGCAGGGACTTCCAGCCTCGCCTCTACGCTGGACTTTGTAGGCGTCACGCGGCCTAACCCGCCAGCAATCGGTGCGCTTGAACCAGGTGTGGCACCGCCAACATTTCTCGGAGTTCAATTTTCATCTGGAGTAGCCTTGTCATCAGGCACGTCCGTACACTAAGGAGAACCATGAAAACGAAGTTATCGCTACTCGCCGCTTTACTTGTCCTCTGCCTGCCAGCCTCGGCCCAAACCAAACATGCCATGCTGGGTGTCGCCTTCGGGCAAACGAGCGGAGCGCCTTCCGCCACCCTCACATGGACAGCCTCGGCTACCCCTGGTTCAACTGTGACGGTCTACCGCTGCGTTGGAACGTCCTGTACAGCGTTTACCCAGATTGCGACAGGCATAGCGGCTGGCGGCCCGTATGTAGACACCACGGTCACAGCAGGGGCATATTCCTATTACGTGACGGCAACCGTGAACGGTGTGGCGTCTGGCCCCTCGAACACGGCGACTGGCACGCTCTCTCCTCTGCCTCCCACCGGCTTGTCCGTCGCCACCGCCAATTAGCTGGTGGGAGAAGCTCTTGGATTGGCTGTTTGGATGGTTGAAGGACTTGTTCTGAGGCCTCCTCGGGGGTGTAGTGGAGAATCTAACCAGAGGTGGGGGCAGTGGAATCTAGTTTGCGAGAAGAGGTACAAGCGATGATTGGCGCAAAGATGCTAGAACTGCATGGACAGAACCTCGAGCGGTTCGGCAGGATCGAAGAGCGCATAATTGGCATCGATGGCAACGGCACTGGGCGCGAGGGTGCACTCCAGCGCCAGGACAAGGTGCTCAAAGCCATCGATGCCAAAGTTGACCAGCTCGGGGATAACGTCGCAACCCTCGTAACGGCCACCACCACTGTCCGTAGGGATAAGGTCTGGGGCGTGGTGAAGTGGCTGCTCGGCGGTATCGGTGGTTTGGGCATGCTAATTCTCGGTCACTATCTGGGAGCAAAGTGAGCTTTACCAAAGCCCAAATCGCTGCGGTATGCATGGAGTTTGGTCCTAAGGTTGAGCCGCTTCCGGATGGCGTCGACGGCGCACAACTGCTTTGGGCGCTATCCGGCAATGAATCCAGTTTTGGCCTAAATGTGACTCCTCGGCATGAGCCAGCCTATGACTTTGGTGGATCTTACGCGGGGTCTGGAAATATGCCCACACTCTTGGAGGAATACGGTCATGCCGCAGCGTGCAGCTATGGGCCATGGCAGGTAATGCTGACTAATGCTGCGACGTTCGCGCCTGACGACTTCACCGACCTAGAAACGGCGTGCCAGGCCAGCGTTAGTGCCCTCAACAGTCTTCTGCGGCGGTTCAAGCCTGGTTCACTCGTGCAGATCGGGCAGTGCTGGAATCATGGAGAACCAACGTCGACGCCTAACGCAGGGGTTCTGGCGTATACCGTCGAATTGCAGCAGAACTACAATATTCAAATGCCGGAGGAATCATGAGCGATACCCAAACCTACATCCTTACCGACCCAACGGCGCTAGCTGCGAAGATCGAGGCTGCGGGCGGTCCTCAACTCGATCCCACCAAGCCCACGGGCACGGCAGAGGCAGACGGCGTAACCATTGGCTGGACGATTGCAGCTGGCAAGATCACCGTTACTCTGCTCCGTAAGCCTTGGTTGCTGGGTGACGGCGTTATTTGGGGCCATGTAAACAGACTCCTAGGAGACCCGTTATGAACAAGTTGAACGTATTTTGGCAGAAGATTCCACCGCCCGTAAAGCAGTGGCTGAAAGGCCTAGAGGTCGCTGTGGTGACCGGCTGCATCTCAGCTATCGTGGCCGCGCCCTTCGCCGACTTTGGCACCAAGGCGGGCATCACCAAGTTTGCGCTAACAATCGTCGCAACAGCTGGCGGGTGCGTGCGCTTATACTTGGCTCAGTCGCCTATCCAGGCCGTCCTCAAAGAATCTGTAGAGGTCAAGCAGGAAACTCCGGCCGGGACCACAACGGTCTCCGCGGAGAAAATCTCTCAATAAGGAGCCTCACCCAATGAAGCGCTACTTGCCCTCCGTCGTAATCGCTATCCTTTGCTCAACCCTCGCATTCAATACGATTGGCTGCAGCGGCCAACAGACCGCCGCCGAGCTAATCGCAACCGTTGGAACCGCTGTCGCCGCTCTGGAAACCCTTGAGGGCAACACCGCTAATGTCGCCAAGATTCAGGCGGACACCCAGGCTGCCGAGACCGCCATCGCCAACTGGAAGACGGGCACACCCGCGCAGGATGTTCTGCAGGTGCTGTCGATTCTTCAGTCGGACCTCAGCCTGTTGCCCATCGGCGCGCAGGACCAAGCCCTAATCCAGCTTGCCCTTGGAACGGTGGAGCAGATCATCATGCTGTTTCCGACCTCGACTCCAGCAGTTTCCGCAGTGCGTCAAGTGCATCTGACGGTAACCGTCCACAACAAGGGTGATTTCCGTAAGCAGTGGAATTCGATCATCGCGGCAAACCCCGCATTGGCCGGCGCTGCAATCAAGTAGATGGCCGATCTAATTTGTCGGTTCATCAAGACGAAAGACCCCATCGCCGACGGTATCGCCTGGTGGACAAACTCAGAGTGGGACCATTTTGAGTTTGGGACGCCAGATGAGACCTGGCTGGGAGCTCGGGCGGAAGGTGGGGTGCAGGAACGTTTCGCGACGTACTGCACCCCCATCCGCGAGCGACGGTATGCTCGCACTGTGACCGACGAGCAGCTCTCCCTGATTATGTCCAGGGCGCGGGCGAAGGTGGGCACCAAATACGACTTCATGGACATCGCCGGCCTGTTGCTGCACAATCGGTGGCTAAGCCTCCAGCCCACAGACAAAGAGATTTGCAGCATGTACGGGACCGAGATGCTGCTGAGCATCTACCAAGCCAGGGATCTCCTCAACGTCCTCCCCAACTTCACGCCGCTCATCACCCCTGAGATGCTGCACCTTAGTCCTCTGTGGGTAGAGAGTGACCTTTGCAAGTGCATCTATTCGCTAGGAGTCTGACCCATGAGCCACATTCTCAATGTCCGCAAGGATACTTTTGATCCTCGCGACCACGTAGTAGCCCCCAACGCTCCCGCGTCTCCGCTGATCATCAGCTACCGCTCGCAGGTGCCATACATCAAGGATCAGGGACAATTGGGCAGCTGCACGGCCCACGCCGCAACGGAACACTTTGAGCGGGCCGTCCGCCAGATGAAGTCTCAGGTACCCCTAAGCTATGCCCGAGCCACCATCCGCCTCTCTCCCCTCTTCCAGTACGCCCAGGAGCGCATCGCCGAAGGAACCTTTGCGGAGGACGCCGGCGCAGACTCCCGCACCATCTTTACCGTGCTGAGCTCGGTTGGGTGCTGTCTTGAGTCCTCAGATCCCTATGCCTCCACTAATCTGCTAAAGATGCCCACCGCAGCACAAGTGGCAGAGGCGGCCAATTTCAAGTTTCAGGCCTACCATCGCATCATGGACGTCGCCACCGCAAAGACGGTCCTGCAATCGAACTACACCTTTACTGTGGGAACCCCACTCTTCCAGCAATTCCAGAGCGACCAGGCCGCGGAGGACGGATTGATTGCCATGCCATCGGGTTCCTCGATCGGCGGCCACGAAATGCATGTTATAGGCTGCGATGATACAAAGCAGGTTCTCGGGCAAGTTGGGGCATTTGAGTGTCAGAATTCATGGGCGGACACGTGGGGAGATAAGGGATTTGCGTGGATCCCCTACGCGTACTTTGAAGCGCTGCAAGATCAATGGGATTTTTGGCTCGGACACTATGGCCGTCAATGGCAGGCTCAGTAGGCGTTCCCGAACTCGCCCTGCACCGGGGTACCCTCGACCTCACCCCACCGCATGTATGCTCCGTTGAATTTCACTTGGCAGGTTCCGGTATCGCCTTCTCTCTGCTTGGCGATGATAATTTCGTCTGGTTCCTGGCTCTTGCGATCAAAGTAGATTGGCCGATGAAGGAACTGGACCATGTCGGCATCCTCTTCGATATCTCCTGAGTCTTTGAGGCTGTCCATGTGGGGGCGTGCGTCGCCTTTGCCATCGTGCCGGCGAAGTTGGCAGAGCAGCACTACCGCAATGTCTATCTCCTGTGCGGTCTGCTTTAGGCTGTCAGTCTGCTCTCCGATGATTTCGTGCTTGGGCATCCCCTTGCGGTAAACGTCGGTACTCTTCAACTTTGATAGCTGGTCGATAAAGGCTATGTCAAGACCTCCCCGGCGCTTCATGGAGCTGCACATGGCCCGGATGCGTGTGCAGGTCATCCTGGTGGAGTCGGTGATGTACAGCGGAGCGTCCATAATGCGAGACTGGGCGTCTTGCATCCCATGGCGCTGTTCGCGGGTAAGCGTGCCACCTTGGATATCTCGATAAGGCACGCTGGCGACGTTTGAAAGCATGCGGCGAATAAAGTCGTTCTTGTCCTGCTCGAGAGTAAAGATCGCCGTTGGACGCTTCAGCACTACTGCTGAATGATAGGCGTCGCAGATCATTCGAGCGGTTTTGCCCATGGAGGGTCTGGCCGCGAGGATACTCAACGCCTTGGGCTGGTAGCCCATAGTCATCTTGTCGAATTCCGTAATGCCCGTGTGGATGCCCTGCACGGTCGCCATGCGCTCGTACATCTCATCGATGCTTCCGTAGGCGAAGAATACCTTGGAGACGTGCTCGAGCTCTTGGGTGACCCCTTCCGCGAGTAGGTTCTGCATTTGCTCGGCGATGGCGGGGATTATGGTCTCGGCGCTCTCTTCGTCTGCCGCGGCGACCATGCCGTCATTGAAGACGTTGGAGAGGCGCCGGCCCACACTCTTGGCCTTTACGATCTTCACATAGCTGTCGACGTTTGGTTTTGCGGGGATGCCCTCGGTGAGCATTGCTAAGTATGCGGGCCCGCCCACAGCATCAAGCTCTTTACGTTTCCCCAGCGTGTCCATCACCGTAACCAGGTCAACAGACTGATTATTGGCCAGCATGTCCCGCATGGCACGGTAGATGCGCTGATGGCTATCTAGAAGGAAGTCCTCGGGAGCTAGGGTGGCAACGGCGTCCTTGACGGACGCCGCGTCCTGCATCATGCTCCCCAATACTGCTATTTCAACGTGGGACATGGTGCCTTTCTACATCTTGAGCAGGTTCTTCTTCGCTCTACCTACATCGGCAGGCTTGTCTGGATCTGGGACGTGAATCTCAGCGGCAAGATCCTCGGGGCTGACGGCTTCGACCTCCCCACCTTTGCCGAAGAATGTTGTGGCATTCTGCATGGACTCTTCAGCGCTGAGGGTTGGCACATCGTCGACCAGCGGAAGCTCCGCCTGGCGCTCGGCTTCGGTAAGCGGGCGTACCTTGGCAACTTCGCCATTGTCGACGCGCCGGTAGGTCAATTCATTCGGGTTGGGCACGTCGTACTCAATGGCGCACTCGACGTTGCGCATCTCGAACTGGTTAGCGAGGTTGCGGGAGAGCTGGCCAATAGCCTGCTCTACGCTCGCTCGGCGTTCTTTGAATTGAGACTTTACGACAGCTTCCTCAGCGTCGATGTCCTCTTGGCGGTTATAGGCGGCCGCGAGTTCATCACCCATCTTCAGGCGTTCCTCGTGGGTAAAGTTGTGGCGGAGATATAGAGTTTCTTTGGTGAGTCGCTTTGCCATGCTTGCCTTTCTGGTGCTGGATTACCACTCATCTTCGAGCGGGAGTTCGGGCTCTGCTACTTCTGTCTGCACCAACTTCTTAGGTGCAAACCGAATCTTGTTGGTGACGCCGTGCGTGCGTAAACAGGCGTGCATGTAGGATCGGTCTCGTGGATCCTTCCACTCCTCTAAAGCCTGCATCAATGCGATGAAGAAATTATAGTTCAGAGAACCCTTGAGTCGATTGCAATCTTCACAAACTGCTCGAAGATTATCCAAGTCGTGCGAGCCGCCATGTGTAACGGGTACAACGTGGTCCCATACATAATTTGCGAGGGTGATCATGAACGCTGGGCGGCCAATGGCGCGGCAGTAAGGGCATGGGATAACGCCGGGACCAACCTGCTCAAGCGCGCGCTCCCATAGGTCCGCAGACGTAAAGGAAAGCTTCTCAATGCCAGGAACGCGAACCATACCCTTGCGCTTGCCTGACTTCCAGAGCTTTGTTTTGGCACGGCGCAAGATGTCATATCTTGCCTTCGTACACTTATCGCGCAAAGCTTGTTCATTCATCAACATCACTGGGTCCTCGCAAACTCACCATGCATAGATATGGCAGCTTTGGCATATGCGGTGCTGGCGTGCTCCGGAGAGTCATAAAGTCCTATGTGGATAGCGCGATTTTTACATCCGATACTGGCTCTCCATTTTCCGCTGGCCTTATGAAAATTGACTCCCTTGAAGCCGCTCTTGTTCCTCTTTGATATTTTGCTATTCGCTAGATTTCCCGCAACAGTAGAAGATCGAAGATTAGCTCTCCTGTTATCTAAAGAATATTCAGCGTTCTTATGGTCGGCAATTTCCCAGTTGAGACCACGCGTTATGCGCTGGTGCAGATATTCGGTGAATTTGCAACCACTGGTCAAATTTCTTACTGCGTAGTAGTTTCTACCCTTCAGTGTTGCGTACCACTGGTACGGCTGAATTGCAGATAGGTCTTCTAAATCGATCAACGCATATTTCCCTTGGGTCAAAGGGATATAAGCGATGGAAGGACCGATAGGGACAATGGGAACTCGTTTCGGGGTAAACTGATTGGGCATCGGTGGTTCCTCCAGAACCTTTGCGTCGGTAGGCGTTACAAGCGCGTATCGCGACGATGCTTAGATTCTACTCTCATCCATCAACATCACGAGCCTCCAAGAAACTCTCCTGCTCTTCTGGTGCAACGCCATCTAGCCGAGGATTTTGGCAATCTCTGTGCATCACTAGGGACCCTACAACGTGCCACCTGTGCCCTTTGCGTATCTTTCCATGGCACTGAGCGCAGAGCATCCCCGATGCATGAGGTAGTCTCTGCCCGCACTCGCTACAGTAGCTAGCCATTACTCCCGCTCTTTCTGAGTGTCCACCATCTCCCGATACGATGCCACCACGGCCAATTCCTCCCGCGTCAATGCCGGCACGCGGATAAACTCATCATCCGAGCGCAACGCCCTGGCTAAGTCCTCCAGCGCTTTGACTTGCTCTGGGAGGGTCACAGTGTCTCCTTGGGCTGCGGAGGGTCCACGCTGATTCCGTTCTCCTCCAGAAGTCTCAGCCTGCGCGTGGCCTCGGTCTTGAAGATTTTGGCGTCCTCCCACGCGGCTTTTACCTCGGCCTCCAACTCCCTTACGCGGCCCTCTAGCGCCGAGACTTTCTTTTGCAGAATAAGAATCCCGCATGTGTCGCAGTGATAGTTCCCATCTGGCGAAGAAAATTCGGTCCCGCAATCTACGCATGTCTCAGGGGCTGGGGCTTGGGATGCCGCAGGAGCCTCCTTGGGTTCGTCGTCGGGGATAAAGAATTTCTGATGCTTCTCCCACGGCGCCCCAACGCACCAACGCCATCCTTCATGCATTGCTTTGAATTGGCCGCAGTTTCTGCATCCTGGCTGGGTGGGTAATTCGGCTGGCTGCTGTGGCTTATTCATGGTTGGCCTCTACGTTCAACTTCGGGCTACAGTCTGGGTGTTCTAGCGCCCACTTCATCATGCGAATTGTCCCATTTCTATCTGCCAGTTGGCCCTCTAGGTAGTCCATGTAGGATTGGCACGCATCATTGAAAGACTCTTGCCGGATAAAATGTCTTCCATCGGGCCGCTTAGGGGCAGGAGCTTGGGATGCCACAGGAGCCGCCCTATATCCAGCATCATGTAATGCTTTCACCGCTCCAGACGCGGCAATCATCTCGCCAGGATTCTCAAGGTTGAACTTGAGCGGCTTCGGCTCCTCGCTCCCTGCTGCTGTTGGGGCTGCCTTCCAGTTCTTACACTCGGGAGTTTTCTTGTGCGGCCCTTCGAGTCTGTAATCGCACTCTCCAAGAATCTCCTGCGGCTCTGAGAGGCTAGCATCATCTTTTTGGAGCTTGGAATAAGCCGCCTCAATGGCACCCTCTCTCGTTGGCTCCCCGGCAGCTAAGAGCGTGTCTTCGGTCATCGCTATGTGGCTCCATGCTGACCAACGCTCATGGTAGCGCCCCGTTGTAATTACATTGAATTGCAGGAACACTTTACGCAACCGCGCTTCCATCTCTTCTACGCTCAATTCGCTCTGGTTCTCTTTGTTACTCATGGCTGCTCCGTTTCATTCTTTCTTCATCTCGCTTGATTGTTTCCGTGTAATCTGTCAGCCGCCCGCCCGGATAGAGGTGGTAAAACTTATCGTCCACCCAGCCGTACATATCTCGGTTTGCAGTGACGACTTGCGTGAGGAACTCATCTAAAGAGGCGAACCGTCCGGCCCTCTTTGAAGCCTCCAACCTAAATTCACTCATGACTCAGTCCTCTTTCTGGATGGGGTGGGGCTCAAACTCTTACTTCCGGCAGGTTATTCCCTAGATCGCCAATGGTTCCGGGAACGTAAAGCCCCTTGTCAATAATGGCCGCGAGGATTGCTGCTACGTGGCTACCAGTCGCCCCACAATAGCCGCCGTATTCAGTGGGGACATTGATGTCCCACGTTTTGATTTCCGCCCAAATCGCGTTGAACATTGGGTCGTATTTCATCCACGGCGGGACGTCAGATATGTAGTTGTATGAGGCCGGTTCCATCTTGTTTAGGCGTCTTATCTCTTCGGAGGCGTCACGCGCTTTCAATCTTCTCTCGTCAGATTCGGTCATCATCTCTCTCCTTCTGGTGCTGGGGTAAGGGGCTACTCAGGGCTTGCTACTGGTGAGGCGTTGGATTTGAACGCCCATTTATGTCCTCCGGTAGCTTTGTCGATGGCTCGGTTAACTCTTTGGGCAATTGCTTTCCCCTCTTCCGACCCTTGCCAACCATTTATGAACGGCTGGAGTTCGATTAATGCTTCCAGCATGTCAAACGCAGACCCTCGAACGCGATATATTCTTTGTTTTAGTTCCGTGGGCTGCTCTTTATTTGTTGATCCGCACTGCTCAGCCGCGCTAACGTCGAATTGTTTTACTGAGTCCGAATAAATTAATTGTTTCATCTCAATCCTCTCCTTTTCTGGTTATACTGCCTTCCATATCAACAAACAGCATCCAAAAGGAGGCCTCTCGTTGGGGCCTATTCCTTTCTTTCCCACATTAACAAAGCGTGGTCTTCCGGGAAGAAATTCGGCGCAGAATCCCTCGTTCTGATCACGAAATGGTTCCACCATGGACTGCCACCAGCGCTGCTCTGTTCTATTGGCAGGAAGTAGCATAACGATCAACTCACAGTTGGTGGATTGGCTCCAAGCCCTCTCGACCCATGCGGGTATATTGCTATAGGGAGGGTTGCACCACACACGGCCATACCAGGAATACTCGAGGCCGCTGCACTCCCTAGTAAAGAAATCTGCAACCTTGTAGTTTTCGTGGGATGACGCAACATCCAAGCTGAACCCCCCGAACCGTTTCGACAATTTGTCGAATAAAGCTGGGTCAGTGCCTCGGTCGTCGATGTGATCTTTGGCCCCAGTCTTTCTAACTTGCTGGGGATGATTATTCGATTTGTAGCCAATCAAGCTCATCTTCTCTCCTCCCAAGGGCGAACGCCCCTAATGCTTAGTTGTTGGTTCAGCGCGCTTCCATATCCGAATCTTCTATCCAGTCATCCGAACCATCTATGACACAATCACAATCTCCACACTCGGGGCACCCTCCGCATATTCGACACGGCGGACAACTCATATCCCAATCGTGACCACAATCCTCATACTCCTCGTCATCCAGATCGTCGCTCATAATCCTCTTTCCCTCTAGTGCTGTGATGGCAATACATTGCGAAGCGCCGACTACTGCATCATTGTCCAAGGCTGGAGACGTACTTGGCCGGCGCCTGCATATTCAATGAACCCAGCAGACTTCATGCCGCTCAATGTGTTATTGAAATAGCCTCCACGTGCTTCTACCGCACCAGATAGTTCCTCTCGACTGAGAGAGTCTGGATAGTCCTTTACCAGCCTATGCATGATGCGTTCTGGTAAGCCGGTTCCAGCTTGGCGCACTACAGCCTGAAAGAAGTCTTTTGCATTTGCGGGGCGTTCGCAGCGTGGGGCGCGTGCCGTACCGTCTGAAGTGAGTGCAACCATGCCCGATGATCGGTACTCAACCAAACCTTCAGTCTTCATCTTAGAAAGAGTGTTGTTGAAGAACCCACCCCGAGCCTCTGCCCATGCACTTAGGACGTTGCGCGGAACCTCATGGCGGCCGATGGCGGCAAACTCAGCAAGGGAGCGCAGGATGCGGTTGGGGAGAGCGCCTTCCTTGCCTAGCGGCGCATTGGAGGGTGCTGGAGCCTCGTATCTTGGCGTCTGAGAGATTGTGCGAGCGATGGCAGCTGAAGGGGCTACAGGGATATGCCGAATCGTCGGCAGCACCACATCCTGCCCAGCGCGCGCATTGGCAATGCACGTATCCATGTCATCAAGGAAACGCAGGAACTTCTCAGCGCGGGTCTCTGCGACCGCAACGCGTTGCTCTAATTCGTCGACCCGGGCGGCCTTTTCCTCGAGTTCCTGTACGTGCTTCATCAATTCCATGTCGGGTTTGCCTCCCTTGGCAACTTCCTTTTCTAGTTCGGCGATACGCTTTTTTAGGAACTCCGGAGACTCCTCGCGTGTGCGTTGAACACTGGCGGCAATCTCCTGCCCCAACTTCTCAATGTCTACCTTCGCCATCACCTTAGGCTCAATCCGGCGCTCCCCAGGCTTAGGGGTGGCGCCCGAGTTGAACGTGTTGCGCTTGCGAACATCAACGCGCTCCCCAAGGTTGAGAGGCGCAGAACAGAAAAATGCCGTTCCTACTGGAAGCCTAGGAAGTTCTGCCTCAACTACTTTGGCGAAAGGGATGTCGACTTCGCTCTTTATCCAATCCGTGGCCGCTTTGATATCTAGCGGGTGGCTCATTCGGAGCACGGTAAGAATATCGACTTGGGACAGCACGTCTTTGTTCATGCTCGCCGGCCGCTGGGTGATCATCGTGAACCCGATGCCGCGGATGCCGCCCTGCTTGACCAGGCGCGAGACGGTCCCAAGACACTTGTTTTGAAGTAGTCCCAGGGGCTTCTGTGGCGCAAACGTGTCGGCTTCATCCATGAATAGGTGAACCGCCGTGCGATTCAACCGCAGCATCTCCGAAGAGAAGTCCATCACGAATTGAATCTGCTCCTCGGTGTGCAAGTTGCTGACGTCGAAGATTGCGGAGAATCCCTGCTCAATGAAGGCTCTTGCCATAGCTTTGCCTGCGCGTGGATCCAGCGGCGCATCTGAGTGATCTCCCCCAAATACGACAATGGGATATCCCTCACCCTCACCATTCGCAGAGGATCGCAATCCCCACCATGCTGCGGTGGGGTCGAAAACGCCAATCTGCTGCCCAGCTTTGAGAAGTTCCTCAGCTTCTACGCTGGCGGTATAGCTCTTGCCACTACGTTTCCGCGCGAGGATAGCTTGGGTCGACGTTACGAGGTCCACCGCAAGCTTGAACAGGTGCCCGTCGCTCTTCTTACCGATATTCAGCATTACCCTCTCCAATTTGGATCGCAGGCTCGTATGTCGTCGTCGGTGATTCCCAGTTCTGGGTCTATCTCTTGAGGCTTTGGCTTGGGTGCGAAAAGATCAGGATTCAACTTTTCCAGCTTCATTAGCAATTCCAAAACTTCGCCAAGGAAGACATTCACACCGGCCTCAATCTCTGCGATGCGCTTCTCATCTCTAGGTAATCGTGCAATGAATAGTTGGTGGCGTAGTGGCAGCCGGTCGTCAAAAGACGTGAAGTCGCACCACTCGCGCTCTGAGCACACTATCTCCGCGTAGCACTGATCCCGATGCTCTTCTGGAACCACACCGTCTAGCATCCATTGGATATGCTTTTGGGTCGTGGGGCATTTTCCCTCCCAGACGCCATCCTCGCTAATCAATCCGTCCGGCGAAGCCATGAACCTAGTGATGGTGGGGTGCACCGCAATTCCTACTTGCTCCACAGAATTACCCGTTTTGACTTCGTAGGCAGCGCGCGCATACTTCTCAGTGACGATGCCGTGTTCCATCGCTGGGGTTACGTAATGTTCCACCGCAAAGCCGGTAAGTATCTCGCTAACCGTGTCGATCAGGTATTTCTTTCGCTTTTCAGACGGCTGCCCATTCTTTAGGAAGTCCATCACATCCTTGATGCGGGATCCAGTGCACTGGCCAACCCGCATCTCCAGCCACTCAGCTGTACCCTGCTGCACATTTATCAGACTCATGAAAGTTCTGCCTTTCGCTTGTCTTTGATTTCAAGGAAACTTGCCATCGCATGCTTGTCCCCCATTGCTTGAGCCTTTTTATAGGCTTCGATGTAGACGCGCTGTAGAGATGCAAGAGTATCTGCGTTTTCTATGGCATCGCGATACTCAAGGTACTCCATCTCCACAAGCCCTGGACCGCTTGGTGTATTGCCGTCCGTATCATCCTCGCCCACTGCTACATTGAAAATCATCTTTAGCAGATAGCGCATGCCGTAAGAAGTTGCCGCGCCAGAGGCATGCGTCTTGGTCATGACATCGCCACCTTTAGCGCCTTTACCATCGTTCGGCATGTCTTTTTGGTACATCTTGCTATAGCCACCGTGGGTGACTTCGCAGAGCACGCGTTCATGATCTGGAAGTGGGCAGTCGGCCGTGTTGAAGGAAAGGGCAAATCCTTCTTTGGAATAAATTGGCCGCAAAGCTCTATCCAATTTGGCGTAGGATGCATACTTGCTCTTTGTCTGCGGATTGTTCATGTCTGCCCGAATAGGTGTCATTGCCGACTGCGCCCTTTGCATGGCATCGTTGAACTCAATCTTGTCCTGGTACACCATCATCTCCCGTTGTTGGGCGAGGATGCGGTCTACCACCTCAAGTGCCGCGCCATGTTCGATGGCGACCATGAAAGCGCGGCTAAGCATCTCCATGGGCGTGATAGCCGTCTCGCGTGGTGGAGATACTTCCAGTTCAGTGCTCACTTTGACTCCTTCGGAAAGCACCGCGCACGAACCTCAGCGGCGATGGTTGGCAACTTAGTTTCGGACAGCGCTTTCTTCTCTGCAACAGAGAAGCGCGCAAAGACTACCTCGGTAAGCTGAGACTTTGGTCGGCCGACCTTCTTTTTCTTAGCGGTAGTCATCGCGTCCCTTCTTCATGGGCACCTGGTAGCGGTTGTTTTC
>Ga0302307_10000416_pt1 | contig 30108 bp, 25 predicted proteins | sample III_Palsa_E3_2_FD_200530 | JGI IMG/M metagenome (GOLD analysis project Ga0302307, IMG submission 200530) | Peat permafrost microbial communities from Stordalen Mire near Abisko, Sweden - III_Palsa_E3_2 | ecosystem: Environmental > Terrestrial > Soil > Palsa > Peat permafrost | place: Sweden... | reverse complement strand
CGGATTGGTGAGCGATGTTCAATTGTTTGAGAAATATCCCAGCACCTACCCCGACGATATTAAAATGCGTCTGCGCTGGACCCGCGGCGACTGGCAGATCTTTTCCTTTTTTTTCCCCATCGTCCCCGGGCCCACCGGCAAATGGCAAAAGAACCCCATGTCCGGCCTGTCCCGCTGGAAAATATTTGACAATCTAAGGCAGAGCCTCGTTCCGATTGCGCTTACTGTAGTACTGTTGCTCGGCTGGCTGGCCTTGCCATCCTCCCTGTTCTGGACCATCACCGTCTCCGCGATCATTGTTTTCCCTATTATCATCCACTCCCTTTGGGACACGGTCCGAAAGCCAAAGGATGTCGTCCTTGCGCATCACCTTAAGAATTCCGTACATAACGCGGGCGAAATAACCGTAAAAACCCTCTTTACACTGATCTGTCTTCCCTTCCAGGCATTCTCAAACGCGGCAGCCATTATACGCACCACATGGAGGATACTGATCACCCACAAACATCTTCTTCAGTGGAATCCGTCTCCTCACCCGGAAATAAATACCCGGAATAGTTTATCGGCCTCTTATTCCTTCATGTGGACCGAAACCTTTCTTGCCTCAATACTCTTGATCGTCATCTTTCTTTATTTCCCTTTGAAATTACCCGTAACAGGTCCCATCCTCCTGCTTTGGTTGATCGCCCCCTGCATAACCTGGCTGACGAGCCGACCCCGTAAGGAGCAGTCCGTCGACCTCACGACTGAACAGCGTGTCTACCTGCAGAAACTGGCCCGGAAGACCTGGAGCTATTTCGAACAGTTTGTCGTATCAGAAGAAAACTGGCTGCCTCCTGACAATTTCCAGGAACAACCAGTGGAACAAATCGCCCACCGTACCTCACCGACCAATATCGGACTCTCCTTACTGGCCAATGTAACGGCGGGTGACTTCGGTTACCTGACTTCCCGGCAATGGGTGGAGCGAACGGCCCGGACCATTGCTACCATGGAAAAAATGGAGCGCTATAAGGGGCATTTTTATAATTGGTATGATACCCAGACCCTAAGTCCGTTGTTCCCGAAATATATCTCCACTGTCGACAGCGGCAACCTGGCCGGCCATCTGTTGGTCTTGAAACAAGGACTGCTCGCCCTACGGCACAAGCGGTTCGACGCGCGATCCCTCTTCCGGGGACTTCGGGACACGCTCGGAGTCCTTAACGACACCTTGAACAAGCAGGACACCGGCCTGTTGGGGCAGTTTATTGCAACGCTGGACCTCGCCTGTAAAAGTACATCCATGGATGTGGTTGCAGTAAACAAATACCAGGAGCTTTTGTCCAAACAATTCGACTCCGTTATGGCGCGACTGCCTGCCGACCCGGCGGGGGAAACCAACCGGTGGGTGCAAATGCTTATTACGCAATTGCGGCATTTGGCAAATAACTCCTCTCCTTTATCACCCGCAGAGATCACCGAAGCGGAAAGACTCGCGGACCGATGCGATGTGCTGGCGGACATGGAATGGGACTTCCTATACAATAAATCAAGTCACCTGTTCACCATTGGGTACAATGTCCAGGAACATCTCGCGGATGCCAGCTTTTATGACCTGCTCGCTTCTGAAGTGAGATTATGCATTTTCACCTGCATCGCGCAGGGGAAACTACCTGAAGAAAGCTGGTTTGCGTTGGGACGCCTGCTGACCAACGTCGACGGAAATCCTATCCTGCTTTCCTGGAGCGGCTCCATGTTCGAATACCTGATGCCCCTGCTGGTCATGCCCACTTACGAAAACACCCTGCTGGACCAATCCTGCAGATCCGCTGTGGCCTGGCAGATAGACTACGGCAAAAAGACCAACAAGCCCTGGGGAATCTCGGAATCAGGCTACAATAGCATGAACGCGAATTCTAATTACCAGTATCGCGCCTTTGGCGCGCCCGGCCTGGGACTGAAACGCGGCTTAGAAGAAGACTCGGTGATTGCGCCATACGCTACTGCCCTGGCCTTGGTTGTTGCCCCTGAGAAGGCCTGCAAAAACCTCGAACTCCTGGGTAAGAAAGGACTCGAAGGTCGTTACGGATTTTATGAATCCATCGATTATACCCCCTCCCGTCTGCAACGCGGGCAATCCAGCGCCATTGTATACTCCTTCATGGCCCATCACCATGGGATGAGCCTCTTGTCACTGGCTTACCTCTTGCTTGACAAACCCCTGCAAAAACTATTTGAGGCGGAACCGCAGTTCAAGGCAACCCTTCTATTGTTGCAGGAGCGGATTCCCCGGGCGACCACTTTTTTCAAGCATACGACCGACATTGCAGATATCAATTATGCCGCCGGCAGCACCGAAACAAGGGTCATCAATTCGCCTGATACCCCAGTGCCCGAAATCCAATTACTGTCCAACGGCCGCTACCACGTCATGTTGACCAACGCCGGCGGCGGCTACAGCATCTGGAAAGGCCTGGCTGTTACACGTTGGCAGGAAGATGGCACCTGTGACAACCGGGGTTCGTTCTGCTATATCCGTGACCTTGATCACAAAACCTTCTGGTCAAATACCCATCAGCCCGCGTGTAAGAAAGCAACAAAATATGAGGCGGCATTCTCGCAGGGACGCGTCGACTTCCGAACGATCAACAATGACATCGAGACACATACCGAGATCGTCGTCTCTCCCGAAGACGATATAGAAATGCGCAGGGTTCGCATCACCAATTGTTCTACCACCAGCCGGACCATTGAAGTTACCAGCTATGCGGAGGTAGTGCTCGCATCCGCGGCATCTGACCTGATGCAGCCGGCCTTCAGCAACCTCTTCGTGCAAACGGAGATCATCCATCCCCAGAATGCCATCCTTTGTACGCGGAGGCCACGTTCTTCCGAAGAAAAACTACCGTGGATGTTCCATTTGATGTCGATCGAAGGAAAATCCACCGATGAAATATCCTACGAAACCGACCGGATGGCCTTCATCGGACGCGGCAATACCCTGGTGAATCCACAGGCGATGCACCAGGCCGGACCACTTTCAGGGTGCCAGGGATCGGTCTTAGATCCCATCGTTGCCATCCGCTACAAGATCACCCTCGTGCCGGATGAAGTGATTACCATCGATATGGTAACGGGCATCGCCGGAACGAAAGAAAGTTGTCAAGGTCTAATCGATAAATACCAGGATAACAAGCCGCACAAAGACCGCGTCTTTGAAATGGCCTGGACACACAGCCAGGTCTTACTCCGGCAGATCAATGCCTCCGAAGCCGACGCCCAGCTATATGGGCGCCTCGCCGGGTCCATTCTATTCGCGAATGCCGCCTTCCGCGCAGAGCCTGCCATCCTGATCAGCAACCACCGGGGACAATCGGGACTCTGGGGCTATTCTATTTCAGGGGACCTGCCCATCGTCCTGCTGAAAGTTGAAAAGCAAGCGAATATGCAATTGGTTCAACAATTGATCCAGGCACACACCTACTGGCGGCTCAAGGGGATCGCCGTTGACCTGGTCATCTGGAACGAAGAGCAAAACGGCTACCGGCAGGTTTTCAAAAATGAAATTCAAGCGCTGATCCCCGTTGACACAAGAGACCGGTCAGGAGGCATTTTCGTCAGAGCCCTGGAGCAGATATCCAGCGAGGATCGCATTTTATTTCAAACGGTAGCCCGGATCATTATTTCCGATAGTGGAGGCACACTGGCCGATCATGTCAACCGTAAGCAATTGTCGAAGGTGGTCATTCCCCCAATCGTGCCTTACCGTGACTATGAATCGTCCGTCTACGGCATCGCTGCGCCAAATGAACCGTCTGCTTCCGGAATCCCTGCACCCGATGACCTGACCTTCTTTAACGGTCTGGGCGGCTTCTCCCCGGATGGCAGCGAATATATTATTGTCACGGATGACAACAACAGGACACCCGCCCCCTGGGTCAACGTGATAGCCAACCCTGGATTCGGCACTGTCATTTCGGAAGGCGGAACGGCCTACACATGGACGGAGAATGCCCACGAATTGCGGCTGACCCCCTGGAACAATGATCCCGTCAGCGATACGGGAGGCGAAGCGTTCTACCTGAGAGATGAAGAGACCGCTCATTTCTGGTCACCCTCCCCGCTACCCGCCGGAGGCAGGTCACGCTATATCACCCGCCACGGATTCGGCTACAGTGTGTTTGAACACATAGAGGACAGCATCTATTCCGAAATGCTGGTCTGGGTCGATAGGACTGCGTCCATTAAATTCATGCAGCTTAAAATTCGCAATGGGGACACACGGTCACGTACACTTTCGGTCACCGGCTATATCGAGTGGGTTCTTGGCAGCGCCCGGTCCAAAACCGCCCTGTACATCCACACTGAAATTGACCCGGACAGCGGCGCCTTCTTTGCGTCAGACCCTTATAATGCTGAATTTTCCAACAGGGTTGCCTTTTTCGATACAGACCATCTTAAAAAGACATTTACTGCCGACCGTACTGAATTTATCGGCCGCAACGGCAGCTTACAAAGTCCCGATGCCTTGTCCCGCCAGCATCTATCGGGAAGGGTCGGCCTGGCGTTGGATCCCTGCTCGGCCCTGCAGGTTCCCTTCGAGCTGGCACCAGGTGAAGAGCTGGAAATTGTCTTCCGGCTCGGGGCGGCAGAAAACCGACCCTCAGCCAGCGCGTTGGCGCGCCAATTCCGCGGAAGTATCACGGCCCGTGAATCTTTTGAATCCGTCAAAAGCTTTTGGAAAAACACATTGGGTGCGGTGCGCATAGAGACGCCTGACCAAGCCCTCGACAACATCACCAATGGATGGTTGACTTACCAGACACTCTCCTCAAGGCTCTGGGGACGAAGTGGCTTCTACCAATCAGGCGGGGCTTTTGGATTCAGGGACCAATTGCAGGACGTCCTGTCGCTCCTGTATGCGGCCCCGGCATTGGCCCGAACGCAGATCCTGCTCAGCGCCTCCCGGCAATTTCAGGAGGGAGATGTACAGCATTGGTGGCATCCCCCCCTTGGGAGTGGGGTCCGCACCCGCATCTCGGATGATTTTCTCTGGCTGCCTTTTGTTACTGCCCTGTATATCCGGCATACCGGCGACACCGGCATATTGGACGAGCCCGTCTATTTCATTGAAGGCCGGGCGCTGAATGCGGAAGAAGAGTCCTATTACGATCGTCCCGTTCAATCCGCTGAAACGGCTTCCCTGTACGAACATTGTATCAGGGCCATCCGGCATGGGTTCCGGTATGGCGCCCACGGGATCCCCCTGATCGGCACGGGAGACTGGAATGACGGCTATGACAAAGTGGGGGCATTGGGTAAAGGGGAAAGTGTCTGGCTGGCCTTTTTCCTGTATGAAATCCTCGGCAAATTTACCGCCATTGCACAAAACCATCAAGACCCTGCATTTGCCGCGGAATGTCAAAACCAGGCAAGACAACTAAAAGAAAATATCGACGGACATGCATGGGACGGAGACCGGTATATCCGGGCCTGGTTCGATGACGGCATCCCGCTTGGATCAGCCACAGATGAAGAATGTAAGATCGATTCCATTGCGCAAAGCTGGGCCGTGCTGTCAGGGGCCGGCGACCCCGGCAGGGCCGCAGTCGCCATGGAAACAGCCTATAAGATGCTGGTCGATAAGGAAACACATATCATCCGGCTGTTGGCACCGCCTTTCGACAAGTCTACGCTCAATCCAGGTTATATCAAGGGATATGTGCCCGGCATCCGGGAGAACGGCGGCCAATATACCCATGCGGCCGTATGGATGGTCATTGCCTTTGCCCGGCTGGGCAATAACAAACGCGTCTGGGAATTATTACAACTGATCAACCCTGTCAATCACGGTCTGACCGCCGGTGACATAAACACCTATAAAGTAGAACCCTATGTGCTGGCGGCAGATGTCTATGCAGTCGCGCCGCATGCCGGACGGGGGGGCTGGACCTGGTATACGGGTTCCGCCGGCTGGTTGTACCGGCTCATCATAGAATCCTTCCTCGGTCTGCAACAGGTGGGAAACCAATTGACGGTTGTCCCTTGTATACCCGAAGAATGGAACTTCTTTACCATACATTACCGGTTTAAAACGACGCTCTATCATATCGCCATCACACAAAGCACAAACATTGAGAAGACGAACACCGTCCTGGATGGTCTGCAACAGCCAGGAAACGTGATCATCCTCATCGACGACGGCGCCGATCACCAGGTTGACATTAGGCTATCGAAAAAATCAGCAGCGCAACAAATAAATAAAAATACGCTAACATCATCAGTATGATAAAAAAAGAAATAAAGAAAACCGCCCATGGACTTTATGTTGAACTGGTCAAGCTTCAGAAAGAAATCATCTCCTCCAAACTGAAGCTGCTGGTGATCCTGGAAGGAAGGGACACCGCAGGCAAGGACGGCACCATCAAAAATATCATCAAACACCTTAGCCCGAGGGAAACGAAGGTGGTGGCCCTCGGTAAACCCTCCGACCGGGAGGAAAAGGAATGGTATTTCCAGCGATATGTCCTTCACCTGCCCATTTCAGGAGAACTAACCCTTTTCAACCGGAGCTGGTACAATCGCCTGGGCGTGGAAAAGGTGGAGCATTTTTGCAGCGAAAAGGAATACAAATCCTTCTTCTCGGAGGTAGAATTATTCGAGAAGATCCTGCACGATGCGGGCTTCATCATTCTGAAATACTATTTGGACATCAGCAAAAAAGAACAGGAAAAAAGGATCGACTCCCGGGAAACCGACCCTCTCAAGAAATGGAAACTAAGCCCTATCGATATGGATGCCCGGAAGGAATGGAAGGAATATTCCGACACTCGGGACAAAATGCTGGAGAAGACCAATTTTCAGTATGCCCCCTGGTTCGTCGTCAATGCAGAGGATAAAAAGACGGCCCATATAGCCATCATTTCCCACCTGCTAAAGCACCTGAACTACCCGGATAAAAAAGAACATAAGCTATCACACATCGACGGATTGGTCTATCCGGCCACTCCGGAGAACATCAAGGAAAAATTATACTGAGAACCTACCATGCACTATTGGGCAGTTTCAGCCCAATAAGTGTGAAAAACTTGTACTCCTGTCCTGCATTACCAATGGGCGATGAAGATATTCCTATCAGCAGCCGGATTTGTTATACCCTCCCCTAAAAGAATTACAGGATTCACACCTTCGTTGTCCTACGTGTGAATTGTATAATAAACTCATATAATTAAATAACACTTACCCCACCAGGGATACGTACTTTCCAGGGCGATTGATAAAGTAGCGACATGACAACAGTGGAAGACGGGTTCAAAAAAAACAATGTAGCCGATGGCGGGTCAACGGCGAACCGAGAGGTTCCTGGCCATTCTGAGACTTCTGCCCAGCGAATTTCCCTCATCCTTCCATTTTACCTAAAATTCGGGATAGTGCTCCTCAGCCTGATCGCTTTGTTTTATGTTGCCGTACTCGGAAAGGGTGTCCTGGCCCCTATGATCTTTGCCCTTCTGTCGGCTATCCTGCTGCTCCCAGTGGCAGCATGGCTGGAAACAAAGATGAAATTCCACCGAAGCCTCGCCGCCCTTTGCGCTGTTTTATTGCTGCTATCCTGCACAGCCGCCATCGGCTATGTCGTTGCCTTACAGATCAGCGGTCTTGCCTCCAATCTGCCCCGGCTCAAACTGCAAATCCTTTCAACGGTCAAAGACCTGCAAAACTGGATCACCACGACATTCCAAATAGAGATCATCCGGCAGAACAGCTATATGACTAATACAGCATCGCAACTCCTGACCAGCGGCCCTTCGATCGTCGGCGCTACGCTCAGATCCGTCATGTCCAACCTTATCTTCTTTCTTTTCGTCATGATCGACACCTTTTTCCTATTGTATTATCGCAAACTGCTTGTCAAATTCCTCGTAGCCGTATTCAGGGAAGAAAATTCCAAAACCGTCTATGCGATCATCGCACAAGTACAAAGCAGGATCAGGCAATACGTGCGCGGCCTCCTGTTCGAAATGATCATCGTATCCACCGTTTGCTGCGTAGCCCTATGGATACTCGGCATCAAATATTTTATTTTGCTGGGCCTGCTTACCGGTCTGCTCAATCTGCTGCCCTATATCGGCATTTTCATCTCCCTGCTGCTCAGTATCATCGTCACCGTTGCAACCGCCGGCGCCGGCCACGTCCTGCTGCTGATCGCCACTTTGTTCGGTATTCACCTGCTGGACGCCAATCTCCTGTTACCCCTCATCGTAGGGGCAAAAGTGCGCCTCAACGCCCTGATTACCATCCTCGGAGTCATCGTCGGCGCAAGTATATGGGGCATCACGGGCGCCTTTCTGGCCATCCCCGTCATCGCCATCACCAAGATTATCTGCGAACGCATCGACGGCCTGAAGCCATGGAGTATTTTACTCGGCGATGAACGGGACGAAAAACGTCCCGGCCCCCTAACCATCGCCATCAAAAAAAATCAACAAATAAAACCAGCCTCACCATGACACAAAAAAAAGAAGCAACCCCATTGCCGTCCACAGACGCCAGGAATCAACCTGCCGAAAGCGCAGCCGATTATAAAAAAACAATCGACAATCACACGCAGGCCGCAGCCCATCATGCAGAGGCAGCCAAACACCATTTGGAGGCGGCAAAAGCCTATGCCGAAGGCAACTCCGAAAAAGCGGCGCATAGCGCCATGCTCGCCTGGGGGCACCATGCCATTGCGGGTGAATTTATCAACGACGATGCCAAACATCATGCACAAATGCTGAAGCGGACCAATTACCGATGATCGCCACACTATGACAGCAGCCATCAACCCATACGAGGCAAAGACTATCCCCGCCGTATTGGAAGAATTCACCGTACAGGTCGCAACCGGTCTTCCCGCCGCAGAAATTCCCCTGCGCCTTTAAACAATTATCCTTCACCCCCTTCACCGCCGCTTTAAAAAGGACCGAAGCACTCGTCCAACAGGACGGAAAATCCTTCCAAGTCATCAAGGGCGCGTATAATACCATCAAAGACTTGTGCAAGACTCCGCAAACCGGATTCGATCAAAAGGTAGATGAATGGGGCGCGAAAGGTTTTAAGACCATGGCCATCGCGGTCACTCGGGATAACCAGACCAGATGGGTCGGCATCGCCGCCTTGATGGACCCACCACTGGCGGATTCCGCCGAAATGATCACCAAGATCAAGGCACTCGGCGTGACTGTAAAAATGCTGACCGGCGATGCCCTGCCTATCGCCAAAGAGATCGCCGTCAAAGTTGGCATAGGCCAAAACATTGCCGCCGCCAGCCTTTTCAGGGATGAGCAAGACTCGACCAAAAAAATCACTATTATTCAATCCCACGACGGCTTCGCCGAAGTGCTGCCCGAAGATAAGTTTGACATTGTCAAGGCCCTGCAGCAGGCCCACGCCATTACCGGCATGACCGGGGACGGCGTCAACGATGCCCCCGCCCTCAAACAGGCCGAAGTAGGGATCGCCGTAAAAGCGGCCACCGACGTCGCCAAACAGGCCTCCAGTGTTATCCTGCTGCAGGAGGGGTTGGAAAGCATCATCAACCTGATCACCTCCGGCCGCGCCATCCACCACCGGATCACCAATTGGGTCACCAGCAAAATAGCCAAAACATTCTTTACCGTCGTATTCGTGTGTACGTCCTATCTCATCACCGGCCAGTTCGTCGTGGACGCTTTCGATATGATCCTTTTGCTCTTCATCGTCGACTTTGTTGCCCTGACCTTGTCAACCGATAACGTCACCGGCTCTCAAAAACCCGGAAGCTGGAAAATAAAACCGTTGGTGAAAATGGGATTTGTCCTGGGACTGTTGAACTGCGCAGAAGCATTCGCCTGGTTTTTCGCCGGCAAACGATATTTCCACCTCTCCGGTATCGAAGAGATGCATTCCTTCGGCTTTGCCATCCTCTTCTTTACCGGCATCATCAATATCCTGGTAGTCCGCACCCCCCGACGCTTTTATCAACAGCCCATCGGCAAGGTTTTGCTTTTTGCCGTCATTGCAGACGTCCTCTTCTCTATCATTATCCTCACCATCGGCATACCCGGCTTTACCGCTTTACCCATCCTCATTACCGCCGCCACCTTGTTGTACTTCCTGATCTTCGGGTTGCTGGTCAATGACTGGATAAAAGTACAGGTAAAACACCCTACGGCGAAGAAGTAACCGCAAATGACCGCACCTTTATTCAGGTGGAAAAGGCGTCATAACCTGAGTACCCCTGCAGATGGCATATCTCTCAGTCTGCCTATCCTACCATCGAAGGTGATGTATTGTCCCTCACGCAGGTGTTTCGTCCGCCCTCTGGAAACATTTATTGTACCGTTTGGGTGAATCGTCGTCTCATTAGCGAGCGTAATATCCTTCGTTACGAAATGTTTCTGTCCATGACTGACCTCCGTCAATTTACCGTGACGCATCATAATATAATCCACCCGCATAGGGTAGCTTCGTTAAAAACCAAACGGATCGTCCGGTAAGCATTAGCATTCATCAGAACGGCGCTTATCTCCATTTCAAAAGAAAAGGATGAGCGGGGCTATAATTACAAAGGATCGTGCTTCCTGGCTTTGTAGGGACTGCAAAAAGGGTGTCTTTTCGCCAGCTCATTTAACTTTTTAACAGTGTCATCGGTATCCGGTGAAAACAGCTCAACCGGTATTTTTACCGGTTGTGCCGAATCCGTTGGGCCTTCAAATGACATTAGCGCTATTGCAGGAGGAATCAAAATGGTAGTATGGATACCAGAATACATAGAGTGTTATTTGCAATGAACAGGATCAGGACCCTTTAAAGGACGGATGAGCATCGGCATGATAGGTTTGATCGTGGTATTGCGCGTTGTCGCCTTCAGGAATGATATAATCCCATTTGTCGACTGATCCACCACTTTTTATGGCATCGACGGTCATGTCTACCAGAACTTTGGAATTTTCCCACTCCACTGACTTGATATGCCGGACCGCTACCAGCAGTTTTTTCCCGCCGATCCAATTATGGGTATCGACCAACAGGTAAGCAACCTGCCAGGTCCGGTCGTCAAAAATGAAATCATTGACATGACCGATATCACCGTCACTGGCATGAATATAATAGCCGGCGACCTGTCCACAACTCCGCAAATGCGGATCACCTTCGATTCGGCGGTCGGTGTTGTCGGCTTCGTGTATGATCGCATTTTCATCGGCTGGGTAAGGAATTTCCATAGGACCAACGTCGGTAAGCGTTCCAAAACCTCCCGGATAAAGCCCTCCTTCCCAATAACCCTGCGAACTATAATACCCGAATAGATCATCCTCCTGCTGCCGGGATACGGGCTTATCGGTATCGATGTCGGGGCTGTTCCGTACCTGCTCTTTTGTAAGACGTACCGGTAACAGGCCGGATTCCCAGGAGTGCTGTAGCAGGGCATGGGGAGAGATCAGCACCTTACGGCCAGATAGCCAATTGCCTGTTTTGACGACCAGGTATCGGATGGTCCAGGTCCCATCATCGAAATAAAAGTCATCCACTTTTCCGATCTCTCCATCGGTGGCGTCCAAATTCCAGCCGATCAAATGGTTCAGATTTCGTTGCATATTGATTTTATTGATTGAGTTGATCTTTGCCGGGCACCCATGGTCATTCGGCTGATGCCTGGGCAATGGTCCCGTTTACTTTATTTGCTTTATCCTGCCCGATGCCCATCGTCAGCGCCGTTAACCCGGCCATGCCGCCTAAACCCATCGTTTCCACCGCCGAGCTAGGGACAATGACAATCGTTGAGTTCTGCTTCAAACCTTCATACAGCATATTCATCGCCCGCAAATGCAGCGCCACCGGGTTATTGGCATATGTCAGCGCCGCTTCTCCGAACTTTTCGGCTACCTGCCGTTCAGAATCCCCGAGAATCACCCTGGCCTGCCGTTCCCTTTCCGCCTGCGCCTGCATAGACATGGCATTCTCCAACGCGGGCGGGATCAGCACATCTTTTACTTCCACCGACTGAACGTGAATACCCCAGGGCTCGGTGCGATCATCAATGATCTTCTGTAAGACACTGCTGATCTTATCCCGTCCCTCCAGCATGTCCGACAGCATCGTCTTACCGATCACATCGCGCAAAGCCGTCTGCGCCGCCCAACTGATCGCACTGAGATAGTCAGCCACTTCCAGCGCCGCCTTTTTTGGGTCCATCACCTTCCAGAACAATACTGCATCCACATCCACCGGCACCGTATCTTTTGTCAGTGTCTTTTCTGCCTTAAAGGCCGTCGTGATCACCCGGGTGTCGATCCAATAGGGAATCGTATCCAGGATGGGAAAGATAAAGAACAGGCCCGGCCCCCTGAGGCTGTGAAAATGGCCCAGCCGCAATACCACCGATCTGTCCCAGGGATCGGCAATTTTTATCGCGGCGGACACTAATAGGGCCAGTAGAAAACTACCGGCCCCAAAAACGATACTTCCTGTCCTATCAGCGGGATTATACACGGCATAAGCGCCGACCAACCCCAGGCCAAATAAGACGACAAATATAAATCCGCCAAAAATGCTTTTACTTTTCATGATAAACCTCCCTGAATGATTAATAAACAAAGACTCACACCTTTCCCAAATCTACTTCCAGCAACTTCTTCTTTTCCTTATACTCCTCCGTCGTCAATTCTCCAGCCGCATATCGCTTCCGCAGGATATCGAATGCCGTATCCTTCCTGAACCGCTGCCCGGGAATACTATAGGGCGTCGCGAAGATCCAAAAGATCATAACCATCCAAATGAACCACCAAATAAGATTCATGCCCCAAAAACCGCCGTTGTACATCATACTGTTTTATTTTAAATAATGAATAAATACTATCCTTTAATTTTTAATAGCCCCGCATTGATCGCCACCACAATCGTGCTGACCGTCATCAGCCCTGCGCCCGCTGCAGGACTCAGCAGGACACCCTGTTTATACAATACCCCCGCCGCGAGAGGCAACGCAATCACATTATAACCCGTCGCCCAGATCAGGTTCTGGACCATCTTCCGGTAAGTCGCTTTGCCGAACAGGATCAGGCTCACGATATCTTTCGGGTTGCTGTTCACCAGCACAATGCCCGCCGTTTCCGCCGCCACTTCACTGCCGCTGCCGACGGCGATACCGATATCCGCCTGCGCCAAAGCCGGCGCATCGTTGATCCCATCACCCGTCATCGCGACAAACTCGCCGGCGACCTGTAACTCTTTTATCTTCTCCAGCTTTTGGCCAGGCAGAACCTCCGCTATAAAGCTGTTCATGCCCAGCGTATCGCTTACGCTTTTTGCCACCTTGCTGTTATCGCCCGTCAGTAGTATCGATTTGATATGATTTTCTTTTAATGTCTTCACTGCATCAGCGGACTCCGGCCTGATCGAATCCGATAAAGCGATATAGCCCGCCAAAACCCCGTCCGCTATGACAAATACCACCGTCTCGGCATCCCCCGCCCTGAATCCTTCCGGAACGGCCAGCTTATTTTCCGCCAGGTAGCCCGGGCTGACCACCATTATCTTTTTGCCTTCGACCGTCCCCGCCACACCCTTACCGGTCATCGCGGTAAAATTTTCCACCGCTGGCACTGCCGCAGATAGTTCCTTTGCCTTTTGGACAATCCCCGTCGCGATCGGATGCTCAGATCGTTGTTCCAGCGCCGCCGCCAGCCGCACCACTCCTTTTTCATCCATGCCCTTTTGCAGGGACACCACCTTCGCTACCCCAAATTTTCCAAGCGTCAACGTACCCGTTTTATCAAACACGACCACCGTGATCTTTCGGGAATTTTCAAACGCCGTCCGGTTTTTGATGAGCAGTCCGTGTTTAGCCGACAAGGCCGTCGATCTGGCCACCACCAGCGGTACCGCCAACCCCAGTGCATGCGGGCAACAGATCACCATCACCGTGACCATCCTCGCCATAGCAAACGACAACGGGTAGCCCGACAGATCCCAATATAAAAAAGCACTCAGACCCGCCACCATAGCAATCACCGTCAGCCATTTTGCCGCCGTATCTGCCAGCAGCTGCGTTTTTGATTTTGATTTTTGTGCGTCATCCACCAACTTCACCACCTGGGCCAGATAGGAATCCTTTGCCCCATGCGATACAACAACTTTAAAAGACCCGTTCCCATTGACTGACCCGGCAATCACTTTATCTCCTTTTATCTTCTTCACCGGTTTCGATTCACCCGTCAGCAAAGATTCGTTCAAATAGCTCTCCCCCTCCTGTATCACTCCATCGGCTGCGACCTTTTCCCCCGGTTTCACCAGGATGATGTCTTTTTCTTTCAGCGAATCCGTTTTCACGTCTTGTACCTTATCCCCCACCAGCAAGTGAGCAGAAGACGGCATTAACTGAACCAGCAATTCCAGGTCCTTAGACGCTCCCGCCACCGACTTCATTTCTATCCAGTGGCCCAGCAACATGATGAGGATCAGCGTCGCCAGTTCCCAGAAAAAATCCTCCCCCTTCAACCCAGACACGACGGCCGCACTATAGACATACGCCACCGTGATCGCAAAGCCGATCAGGAACATCATTCCCGGCGTCTTCGCCTTTACTTCACCCGCCAGCCCCGTTAGAAAAGGCCAGCCTCCATAAAAATATACCGCCGTCGATAAGCCGAATAGTACATACCCCGCGCCCGAAAAAGACCAATGAACACCTAGGAAATACTGTATCATCGGTGACAACAACATGATAGGAACAGTTAGTCCCAACACCACATAAAATCTTCGCCTGAAATCGACTATCATCATTTGGTGGTCATGCCTCTCCATCCCCATGGCCGGTTTACCGTCCATTTTCATTTCACTATAATTGACGGTTTGTTTACTGCTTTCTTTGAGCCCGGGAATTTCAGAGGCAGGGCTTCCAGATACTCAGTCAAAATTTTCGCCACCGCATAATTCCGATACCACTTCTGGTCAGCCGGAATAATATGCCATTCGTTGGAGTGACATTCATTGATGACCTTATCATACCCGTCCATATAGTCATCATACTTATTCGCGGCAGCCTTATCCGCCCTGTCATACTTCCAACCTTTACGCGGCTGATCCAACCGCTCTTTTATCCGTCCCTTTTGCTCTTCGTTTGACACATTCAGGAAAAATTTCAGGATATGCGTTCCGCTGTCTTCCAGATGTTTTTCCAATGCATTGATCAGTTCACAGCGTTCATGCAGCTGTTCTTTCGTGAGTTTCTTTCCGATGAACGGGACAACGATATCCTCATAATACGACCGGTTGAAAACCTCCATCATTCCTTTGGCCGGGAAATGCGGAAAGATCCGCCAGAGAAAGTCATGCGACAATTCTTCGGCCGTAGGTACCTTGAAGGATTTCACCTGGATACCCATGGGATTCATGCAGGACAGTACATGACGGATGATGCCGTCCTTACCCGCCGTATCCATCCCCTGCACAATGATCCGCAGCGAAAACCGGCCGTCCGCATAAAACTTATTTTGCAGATCGAACAGCTTATTATGATATGCCCTTAGTTCCTTATGGCATGCTTCCTTGTTGAAGGTATCAGCCGGTGACGTAGGCGATTGTTGAAGCGTATTCATACTGATTGATTTAATTATCCGCCACCGGAGGCAGCGTGACGGTATTGTTTTTTTTCTTTGGTTATCCAGTTTCCGGAAGTAGCCCCTCAATAGAAAGTTATGCTTCAGCGCTTCCATATCCTGGCTGAACGACTCCGTTCCCTTTTCTACATTATCCATCGTAGCGTTCAGTTTCATGGCCAGGGCAGAATCCTTCAGCAGGGTATGCACAGTTCCGGACCCATGATCGATATCACCCCGGATGGCGCCGACCATTTGATCGAGCTCGTTACCCAGGCCGGCCGCCTTGTCTCCCACCCTCTTAATTTTCGCCAGTGTCTCCTCCAGGCCAGCCGAAAAAGCCGTATCCCGGAGCAGGGCGCCGACAGATCCTTTTCCATTCTTCACATCCGCGATCATCCCCTGAAGATTCTGCGTCATTTCATCGACATTGGCGCTGGCCCGGCTGATATTCTCCATCGAAGCCTTCATATTAATAGCCAGGCTCGAATCATTCAAAATACCCCACAACGCCTTGCTTTCCCTGAGTTTGTGCACCGAACTTTTAAGGTCCTCCGAAATATCCGCGATATTATTATTGGTCTTGTCCAGCGTCTGTAGCATGGCATCCGTACTTAGCGCCTCGCTGGCGGGCAGCAGGTCGCCCTCCCGGACAGGTGGTGATAATTCATTCACCGGCAGGATATTGATGATCTTATTGCCCATCAATCCCTCCGTACCTATCGACACCTGTGCATTTCGATGGATATAGGATAACATTTGCTTATCCACCAGGAAACCCACTTCGATTGTTGAGTCGTCGATGATCCTGATCTTATTCACCGTCCCGACCTGGATACCGGAAAAAAGGACATTGCTGCCACTCATCAGTCCGCTCACATTCCTGAACCTTGCCTTCAACGGGACATTCGACCCAAAGAGATTTTGGCTCTTGCCGATCACGTAGAGCGCGAGGATCAGCACGGATACCCCTGCGATTACAAAAAGACCCAGCTTCACATTGTTCGTAACCCCTTCTGGCATAGGTGTAGATTTATTCGAAAAATTGTTTTAATACGGGATCCCCGGATGCCTCCATCTCTTCATATTTACCCTGCCAGTAGCACTTTCCGCCATCCAGCAGCGCCACCCTATCCGATACAATTTTCACGCAGTGCATATCGTGAGATATCACGATCGATGCCGTGTGAAACTTGCGTTGAATATCCACGATCAGCGTGCTGATCTCCCGGGCCGTCACCGGATCAAGGCCCGTCGTCGGCTCGTCATACAAGATGATCTCCGGCTTCAGGATCAATGTCCGCGCGAGGGCCACCCGCTTGCTCATTCCCCCGGACAATTCCTCCGGCATCATGTCCACCGTATGCGCCAGTCCTACATTCTCCAGCGCTTCCTTCACCATACCATCTATTTTATCCTGCGCCAGATCAAACCAATGCCGGCGTAAGGGGAATTCCAGGTTTTTCCGTACCGTCATCGAATCATACAAAGCATTGCTTTGAAAAAGGAACCCTACTTTAGCCCTGATCCTGTCCAGTTGGTCATGGTTCAGATCCGGAATATTCTCACCCAGCACCGCGATCCGCCCGCTTTCCGCGCGCAGCAGCCCAATGATACACTTGATCAACACCGATTTGCCGCTCCCGGATTTACCCAACACCACCACATTTTCCTCCTTCCCGACCGTCAGGTTAAAATCATTCAGAACCACGTTAGACCCAAAGCGCTTAAAGACGTGTTCAATCACAATGACCGGTTCCATCTTTTTAGTTTAGCCCCATTAAAGCTGTCACCTGCACGACCATTAAGTCGATAATAAAGACCAGGATCGAAGAAATCACCACTGCCGAGTTGGCCGATCTGCCGACCCCCTGCGTTCCGTTCCTGGAATTATAGCCCCGGTAACAGCCCACCATCCCAATGGCAAAACCAAACAAAAAGGTTTTGATCACCGCCGGCAGCACGTCCCCGAAACCAAGGCCAGCGAACACCTGCCTGAAGAACAAGCTGAAACTCGTCACACTCCGGATATTCACCCCGATATAGGCGCCAAATAAAGAAATCGTATCGCTTAATACTACCAGGATCGGCAACATCAGCGTTGCCGCCACCACCCTCGTCACTACCAGGTATTTAAAAGGATTGGTACCGCTCACTTCCATGGCATCGATCTGCTCCGTCACCTTCATCGAACCCAGTTCGGCCCCAATGCTGCTGCCGATCTTACCGGCAAAGATCAGCGCCGTGATGACGGGTCCAATCTCCCTGACGATGGCGACACCCACCATGAGCGGCAGTTGCGACTGAACCCCGTATACTACCAGCGAAGGCCGCAACTGCATCGTCAGTACCAGCCCCATGATAAAACCCGTCAGCCCTACCAGCGGCAGGGAATTATAACCAATGATATAACACTGGCTGAATAATTCCCTGAACTCGAAACGTGGTCTGAACTCCTGCGAGAAGAACCTCCCGGTAAAGAGCGTCATCCCTCCCGTTTCATCCAGGAATTGCCGGAATTTTGTCGGTAAGCGCATAATTAAAAGTTTGTATCGCCAGCCTCGTTTACATCACCAGCACCGCCGCCCCGTGTATCTCTCCCTTCCGAAGCGCCGCCAATGCTTCATTCGCTTCGGCAAGCGGGAAAAGCCGCGTATCCGTCTTCACAGGGACCTGCGCCGCAAGCCCGAGAAATTCATGCCCGTCTTTCCGGGTCAGGTTGGCTACCGAACGGATGATCCTTTCTTCCCATAACAAGTCATAGTTAAAAGCCGGGATATCACTCATATGGATTCCCCCGCATACCACGCTCGCCCCCTTATCGACATCCTTCAGCGCCTTCGGCACCAGGTCACCTGCCGGGGCAAAAATGATCGCCGCATCCAGCCGTTCCGGCGGCGACTCCGAGGAACCACCTGCCCATATCGCACCCAGCCGCACAGCAAAAGCCTGCGATTCCAGGTCCCCGTCCCGGGTAAAGGCGTATACCTTCTTCCCCTGGTGCAGCGCCACCTGTATAAGAATATGCGCCGCCGCCCCGAATCCATAAATACCCAACCGCTCAATCCCGGCACCGATCATTTCATATGACCGGTACCCGATCAGTCCCGCACAAAGCATCGGCGCTCCCGATGGATTTTGGTACATCGCCGCCAGCGGAAAGCAATAATCAGGATAGGCTACCGAATATTCTGCATAACCTCCATCCATAGTATAACCAGTAAAGAGGGCATTTTCGCATAAGTTCTCCTGCTGTCGCAAACAATACCGGCAATGTCCGCAGGTATATCCCACCCAGGGAATACCCACCACATCACCTGTTTTCAAGGTAGTCACCGCGCTCCCTGTGCGAACCACCGTTCCCACAATCTCATGACCGGGGATCAGCGGAAGTTTAGGATGTGTCAGCTCGCTATCCATGATATGAAGATCCGTTCTGCATACTCCGCATGCCATGACTTTGACCACGACCTGCCCGGTCGAAGGCACAGGCACAGGAACCTCCTTCAAAACCAGCGGATGGCCAGGCACGTCCAGCACCATCGCCTTCATGGTCGCGGGTAAAAGATCAACATCCCTCATACAAACAATGATTTTCCCAAATATGGTTCAATATGATCCGGAAACTGTTACAGCCTGATGGGAAAATATTATAACATTCACATCTCCCCGACCAGCCCTAGACAATCCTGACACCGCCAGGTGTGAATGATATAATTTATTGCTGAAATGATATAAGCGTCCCTTCTAAGACGTAAAGGCAAATCTTTTTCGGAGAGGTTGGTTTAGCCCTTTTCGCCAGTTAGCCAAGTGGACGTGGAGAGGATAATGACCGGCGTCGATGAAAATTTCTCCCGCCGACGAATCTCTTTAAGGCAGCCTCTACCATCCAGACCAGGCATATTCAGATCGATGAAAATGACATCAGGCATAAAAGTATCGCCTAATAGCAGATCAAGGAGCTGTCGGCCGTCCTCTACAGCTATTAATTCCGCACAGACTCCCGAATCTTCCATCGCCTGCCGGAAAAATTCACGGTCATTGGCATTGTCATCAGTCAGCAGGATCTTGATATTCTGCATATTATTTGTAATGTCAGTTCCAGCCCAACTCCACTGGTCACAATGATATGGAATTCAATAAACCTTAGAAAACAGGCTTTGCCGCGACATGCCCATTCGTTGCTTTTATTTCTCTGGACCTCACCCTTTCCAGCAACCGGGTCGCCGTTTCAACAGCAGACCCTGGGTTCTGACCCGTGATGATATTTTCATCGACGACTACGTAACTCGAAAAATCCACTCCTGCCCGGTAATCGGCCCCCAGGGAAAGAAGCTTCGTCTCCAACAGAAATGGAGGGACCTCATCTAAACCGGCCAATTTCTCTTCCCTGTTGCTAAAGGCTGTAATACCCCGGCCCTTCACCAAAGGATCTCCGTTCTTAGTAGTCAGCTGAACCAGCGCCACCACCGCATGACCCACCAAACCGATTGGCTTACCATGGTCAATAAAATCATCCAGCAAGTGTTTCAGGTCTTCATTTCCCGGAAAATCCCACATTGCCCCATATCCGCCCGCGATAAATGCCAGCTCGAAACGCTCCGTCCCAACTTCGTTCAACGGCAGGGAATGAGAAAAATGATACATGGCCTGCGCATCCCCCAGAAAACGCTTTGTATCTGTCGTCTCGTCGTCACCGGACCGGCAGATCGGATCTAGCGGAATCTGCCCACCTTGTGGCGAGGCTATCGTGACATATTCCCCTGCATCCCTGAATACATAATACGGCGCCGCCAGATCTTCCAGCCAGACACCAGTCTTATTCCGCGAATCACCCAGCCGATTGTTCGAGGTAGTGATCAGCAAGCAATTGATGGCTTTCATGTGAATCGTTATTTAATTCTCCAATATCACCTTCAACGCCTTTTCCTTCGCCGCGTGCTCGAACGTATCATAGGCCTCGATCATCTGATCCAGCTTAAAACGATGTGCGATCAGCTTTTTCGGCTCAACCTTCTTTGACTGCACCGTTCATAATATGCAGATCCGTACCGCAAATCGTCGTTTTAAAAATCCGCACCACCGCGTCAGTCCGCTCCTGCAGGACAGGTTTAGCCGTTTGCTCCCAGGATTTCTTACCGGCACCATGATACACCAATGCCTTCATCGTATCGCCTTTACCCGAAGAAGTCTTAACCCCGCATGGCTTAATCGCCACCGCTTCCTTATTCGAAAACAGATTTGCCATTGTATATATTTTAGAATGATTTCTTGCAAAAAAAAGAGCAGGAAGCATCACTTCCTGCCCCGTTGCTTAATCAACCAGTTCATACGCATAATCCACCACCAGGTCATTTTGTACAGACCATACGCCAGGTGCATTCCATGCTATTCGGGCCGCTTCAGATTTTTGATACCAGGAATCCACGGTACCTGTCAATATCACCTTAGTGCCGGAAACCTTTACCCCGATCTCCTGATCGCTCAGGGACCAGTTACGCTCCAGGGCGCTTTCAATATCTTCCTTTTCAATCTTGTCCTTTGTGTTGGCTTGGACTGTAATATTATTGGTCACACCCATGACACCCGGAAGACTTCTAACCGCATCTATTGCCGCATCCTTTTGAAAATTCCAATCCAGCTGCCCTTCAAGCGTAACCCATCCCTTTTCCACTTTAACTTTAACCTTATCCTTCGGAACCTCGAGATTCCATTGGTAAGCATTCAGCACCTCTGTAGCAATGTCATTGTCATTCTTTTTAAAAGAATCATTCGCAAACCTGATCTCAATATTTTCCACTACTACTTTAACCCCTGCTACGTTTCTAGCAGCCTCTTCCGCTTCCGTTTTCTTCCAATAACTGTCCACCGTTCCCGTCAAGGTAACAACACCATCTTTAGCAGTAACCCCGATCTCTGCCGCGCTCAATAATGGTTCCCATTTGATGGCATCTTGAACGTCCTTTTGTAAATCTGCATTTGTTTTCATGTTATTTTTTTTAAATTTAATTGTAAAGGTCGCCACATTCACTCCGGCAATTATTATACATAATAAAATATTAGTAGTATAATTCACACCTAACAAAAAATTACACGATGACTCGGATGATCTAAATATCCGCTCTTATGGCAAGGATATTGCAGCTAATTACTCATAGCTAAACCTAAACGACTCATGCTACTCACAGACCTAATGCCTAAAATCATCAATGATGACAACAGCAAAAAAACTGGCTATCTGGATGGATCATTCCAATGCTCATTTAATGGAATTTACCACCGTTCCGGTCACCATGAATATCCTGCACAACAGGGTGCAGCATCAACCTTCGGAATATTACAAAAAAATAATCGACGTGATCAAAAACTACCAGAACGTCCTCCTTTTCGGCCCCACCAATGCCAAGGCCGAGTTAATGACGATGCTGAAAGCCGACCATCAGTTTGAAAAGATCACCCTCGAAACGAAAGACTCCGATAAAATGTCCCAAAACAAACAGCACGCCTTTGTCAGCGATCATTTCTCCCGCCCGTGATCATATTTGCCGTGTTCAATAAGCATCAGCCGGCCTTCCTGAGCGGGACGCTGATTTCCAATGTGAACCCTTCGCCTTCGGAGCCGCTTACTATAGTTTCTCCATGTAAGGCAGAGACACGGTCCCTGACATTATTCAATCCTATGCCACTTATTGTGTTTCCCTTCACCATTCCGACACCATCGTCTGCTATACTCATTTTAAACTGACCGGACGATGTGCTCAGCAAAACATTGACCACTTTAGCATGCGCATATTTAATAATATTGGTGAATTGTTCCTGGGCAATGCGATAAGCCGAATGTTTCAATCCGCTGTCGAGCAATTCATCATTCAGCTCATCCGTATGGACATAAACATCAATGCCTGCAATTTCCAGCATATTTCTACTTAAGTCCCGCACCATGGCGGCGAGATCAGCCCCTTCAAAGTCAGGCGCCACCAGTTGATGAGCAATCCTCCTGGTCTCGTCAATGGCATTCTGAATATTATCGATGGCCGGCGCCAAACATTCGTTGACTGAGGTCACATCCGACATCGCAACAGAAAGTAGCATTTTCGTCGCTGCTAATATCTGGTTCACATTGTCGTGCAGTTCCATTCCAATGAGATTCCTGTCCTTCTCCCGCGCTGCGAGGATTGCTGCAAATATTTGCTTTTGATTATCCAGCAACTGCCGGGCTAAATCAGCTTCCGCCCTATGCATTTCGGATTCGGCGAGCTTTCTCGCTGAGATATCCTGGGTAGCTCCGATCATAAGCGATGTCTTCTTTTCTCCGTTATATACGATTTGGCCCCGGTCGTGAACATAAGCATAGTCGCCATTGAATTTTCTAAACCGGTACTCTTCTTCCCAGTTAACGGCCATACCACTTACAAAAAAGTCATGCAGACTTGTCACAACACGGGCCCTATCGTCCGGATGAAGCCGGGACTCCCAAAATCGACTTGGTATCAATGCATTTTCAATGGGATAGCCAAAAGCCCTTTTATGACCCCCATCAATCCACAGTATCTGTCCCAAAACCAGATCCCATTCCCAAAGGCAATCAGAAGTTACTTCTGTGACCAGGCGATACATATCATTAGTGGATTTCAGCTGCCGCACCGACGGTGCCGGATTTCCTCCATCAGGACGACCTTTAAAAGAAACAGATAAACAATGATCAAAATAACAAGTAGTCACGTCAAACCAGGCGTTCATTTTCTCCCAATACACACTAAACTCAGCCGGTATCCCCTCCAGAAGGGCCTGGTGATAGGAAGTATAGAAACCTTCAGGCATCGTGCTCTTAAATTGTACCCAAATATTCTTTCCGATCATGTCATCAGCGGAAATACCTAATAATTTTTCCGCGATATTGTTCCATAAGGACACCTTCCATTGTTGATCCACGATAAAAAACCCATTACCGAATATATCGGCAATAGCAGTATTTCCACGGCCGACTACGCCGTTCATTTCAGCATACCCAATTTCGGGCTGATCGAATTTATATGACATCATTCCTATTTTTTTCAGTGAATCGGGCGTACAAACTGATCATATCGCCTTAATCGCCGCGATCAGTTGCTGCAGGACATCTTTTGCATCCCCAAACAGCATAGACGTGTTTGCTTGCGAAAAGAGTTGATTTTGAATGCTCGCATAGCCAGGCTTCATCGTACGCTTGTTCACGATCACTAGCTTGGCCTTTCCCACGTCCAGGATCTTCATCCCATAAATGGGGCTCGAAGGATCGTTTTCCGCAGCGGGGTTCACCACGTCATTCGCACCCAGCACCAACACGACGTCCGTCGTCGGAAATTCATCATTACCGATATCATTGTAATTGATGCTCAACAACACATCGGCTGTATTTATCATGTCCGTCCTTGATTTGATTACCGCGCCGACGGTTACATAGTCCGCATCCGTGCAAAAAGCCTTCATTGCGGCTCCTGCCTCTATCCAGACAGTCATCCCGGCTTTGATCAAAGCTGCCGCTTCTGCGGCCAATAGCGATATCCTTGACTCGAAGGAAGGTTCCTTTAACACTCCGACCGTTATCATATGCTCGCGATTTCCAACACCATCCGGCCCTCGATCTGTCCCGCCCTCATTTCTTCCAATATCGCATTGATATTTTCCAGCTTTCCGGCATGAACCGTCGCCTTCACTTTACCCGCTTCCGCAAATGCAATCGCCTCCTGCATATCCTTTCTCGTTCCTACAATCGACCCCCTAACAGTCGTACCATTGACGACCGTCTCAAAAATGGGCAGGTCGAAACTTCCCGGCGGCAACCCATTCAGTGAAAGCGTACCCTTTCTCCGCAAAGCGGATAATCCTTGTTTAAAAGCAATCGGAGACGGTGCCGTCACCAGCACGCCATGCATCCCTCCCGTTAAATTTTTCAAATAAGTCCCCGGATCCTGTTCTTTGGCATTCACCGTAATATCCGCTCCTAACCTTTTCGCCAACGCCAATTTATCGTCCGCCACATCGATGGCCGCGACTTGTAACCCCATCGCCTTCGCATATTGTACAGCCAGGTGCCCCAGACCGCCAATTCCCGAAATAGCGACCCATTCTCCCGGTTTCGTATCCGTTTCCTTTAATCCTTTATAAACCGTGATGCCCGCGCAAATGATAGGCGCAATCTCCAGTAAATTGGTGCCCGCCTGGATATGTGCGACATACCGGGCATCCGCGACCACATACTCCGCATAGCCTCCATCCACACTGTATCCCCCATTCTGTTGCTTTTCGCATAACGTCTCCCAGCCCGTGATACAGAATTCACAATAGCCACAGGCACTGTAGAGCCAGGGCACCCCTACAATGTCCCCTTCCTTCACCTGTTTCACCTCCGGCCCCAGCGCGACGACATAGCCGATCGCTTCATGGCCCGGGATCAACGGCATTTCTGGCTTTACCGGCCAATCCCCCTGCACGGCGTGCAAATCCGTATGGCAAACCCCGCAGGTAATGACCTTTACGAGGATTTGATTGATACCCGGCTGTTTCACCGGCATTTCTTCTATTTTCAACGGGTCGCCGAACTTATGCAATACGGCCGCCTTCATTTTCTTTGGTAACATGATAGACTATTTAAATCGTGGTAGACATTCCGGTTCAATTACGAAACTGGCTTTATTTTAGGTAGGAAGCGTTACAATTTCCTATTGATTCATTGTATAATTCCCATGTGCAACCCTTGCTCAGATGGCACTTCAGGTATCTACCCTCCCTATCGACCGGTTAACTTTTGGCTCCCCCCTGCAAATAGGTTACCTTGCAGCCATTCCGGCGCCATTTACGCCTCCACTTCCTTCTGCTTTTGATATACATCGGCAATCAACCACTAAAAATTATTTGATGAGCAAAACAAAAAAATTGAACCATACCCTATTCTTATATTTTTCCATCGCATTTGCACTGGCTTGTTCCACGAGTCTCCTGACTGCATCTACAGGCTTTTTCCATCAGGCATCAGCCTTCCAGCCGTCCCAGAAACCGGCCGCAAAAGGAGATGACAGGAATAACCTCTATGACAGCCTCCATCTGGACAGCTTGGGCTTGACCAGGTCCGCTTTTAGCCAAGGGTTATCCGGCCTCGACATGCTGATCGCCGCCGGCGACATCAGAAATGCCGACATCCTTTCCATTGTCGATCTCAATCTTCCCTCCTCGAAAAAGAGGCTGTTCGTCATCGACGTCAGCACCCGTACACTCGTCTACAATACCTATGTTTCTCATGGCAGAAATTCAGGCAGGGAGATGGCCACGCAATTTTCCAACCAACCCAACAGCTATGAAAGCAGTTTAGGGTTTTATGTAACCGGCGACACCTATATCGGTCATCACGGCTATTCCCTGAAACTCGACGGTAAAGAAGAGGGGATCAATGACAACGCCTTTTCCCGTGGGATCGTCATGCACAGCGCCTCCTATGTAAACGAGCGCATGGCCACCGCCAGAGGATATATCGGCAGAAGCGAAGGCTGTCCGGCCATACCTGTAAAATGGCACAAAAACCTCATCGAAAAAATCAAGAACGGCACCTGTCTTTTCTTTTACAGCGCCGATAAATTCTATGCCGCTCACACAAAAATGAGATTTCCCCCGATTTCTTAAAAAGGGGATTCAGCACCGCTGCGACGGACAACCTACTGCGGGTCCATAAACATCTTTGGGGCCATTTGCCGGTCGTGCTGGTAAATATCGCCAGCAAAATGAAGCACCCCCTTATTATCAACCCATGCCGTGTAGTGTGTAATAATGACAGGCACAGGAGGGCTCAGTTTCACAAATTGCTGACGACCGCTGTTCATAGCACTGTCCATTTTCTCCCGTGGCCATGCGGCGTCATTCCTCAATAAAAAATACGCCATTTCAGGCGCGTTGCTCAGCCGGATGCAGCCGTGACTTAGATCCCTCTCACTTTTGGTAAAGAATACCTTCTCCGGCGTGTCATGCATATAAATATTGAAGTTGTTCGGGAACAGGAACTTTATCTTTCCAAGTGCATTATCAGGGCCGGGCCGCTGCCGGACTACAGGCAATCCGCCTTCCCTGCCAGTGATCTCCATATGCCTTTTGCCCAGGTAATCTCTTTCCCGCCGCATTCCCGGTAACACTTCCTTTCTCACTATACTCGGAGGTATGTTCCAGTAAGGGCTAAAAACAACCTGGCTCACATTGCCGGAAAACATCGTCGTATTATGCCCTTCTGCGCCCACTACCACATCCATTTGAAATAGCACGTTTTTATTGCTATCCACATACACTTCGAATTCAGGAATATTCACAATGATCAACAGTCCATCCGGATGAACCGGCATCCACCGCATTCTTTGCATGTTGATGATCAGTTGCTCCATTCTGGCGAGTACCGATATATTCATATCTTTTATCAATGCTTTTGTCACTACACCCGAGGTATCAAATCCGTGATTGAACTGGTAGACCTTCACGGCATTTTCCAATACTGCATCAAATAGGTCACTGGTATCCCGCCCGGCCAATTCTCCGGTCATTTGTAATCGTTTTTTGATAAGCGCAATAGCCGGACGGCTAACCCCGACCTGGTATCCCTTTCCAGCCGCCGGTATCATCCCCCAGCCACCGCTTTGTTCAATAGCGCTGTATTGCTGCAAAGGGATCTTTAAGAGTCGGTAAGATTCATTTAAAGCGGCATAGTGATTATTAATGCTGTTACTGGCCAACACAACATTTGCGAAGTCTACAATTCCTCTTTTTTTAGCAGGGATATACGTTCCCAGCGCCGTCAGCGCAATACCCATATCTGCATAATTCCTTTTAGCATATTGGATAAACCTTTCGGTAATTTCCAATTCTGTTTCTATAGTAGCTGGATCTTTTCCCTGAACAATGTCGTGTCTCCCCGTTCTTAGCGCATCCAGCCGATCTTCCAGGGACTTATTGAACAGATCGGCATCATTTTCGGAAGAATAGAGGCTGCGGAAAGAAACCGACTGCTCTATCAGTCCAGCACTGGAGAACCAGGCGTACTCGTCATTTCTCACATTATAAAAGGCACGCATGGCCGTCGCTACCGTATCATTCAACTTTGCCTTTACAATAAACCGTTCCACATCCAGGCTATCCAAAAAAATGTCATTATAGCTATTGTTTTCATTGATGCTCCGGTCCCTTGCAACCGCCGAATCACCACCCCCTTCTTTCGCCGGCAGGACTTCGCCCACCGGAATGCCCGGAAGAGCCGCTTTATCCGCCGGGACATCTTCATTGTTAAAATTACCATGGCAACCCGCCACCAAAAAAACAGCTACTGAAAAAAACATCTTCCCCAACATCCCATTGTATTTAGTTCAATAAAAACTGCCGCCCGTGATCTCCACAGACGGCAGGCATTGATTTTCAAAGGTCGCATCTACTATATTTCTAAAACGGGTCAGTCAGCTCACTTACCCGGATCAATTTCTTATTGACAAATTCGTCGATGCCCAGTTCAGACAGCTCACGACCATAACCCGAACGCTTCGTACCGCCGAAGGGCAGGTCAGCCTGCGTCCAGGTCGGATGATTGATAAACACCATACCCGTGTCGATCTGGTCCGCCACCCGCTTGCCGCGTTCTATATCTTTCGTAAATACCGAGCCGCCTAAACCGAAAGGAGAATCGTTAGCCAGCACAATAGCCGCCTGTTCGTCCTTCACCCGGTAAAAAGAAGCCACCGGACCAAACAATTCTTCATGATACGCCGCGATACCCGGTTTCAGGTCCGTCAGGATGGTCGGCTGCATAAAGGCGCCAGGCCTGTCCACCCTTTTACCGCCCAGCAAAACTTTCGCTCCGCCTTTCACCGACCGCGATACCTGGTCCTCCAATTGTACCGCCGCTTCCTCGCTGCTCAAAGGTCCCAGCTCCGTAGCAGGGTCCATGGGATCGCCGACCACCAGTTTCGATAGCTTGTCTTTAAACTTTTTCAGGAACTCATCCGCAATCGGCTCGACGGCGATAAACCGCTTGGCGGCCACACAGCACTCGCCGTTGTTGTTCATCCGGCCAACCACCGCCCATTCCACTGCCTTGTCGATATCCGCATCTTCCAGGATGATAAAGGCATCGCTACCCCCCAGCTCCAGCACGGATTTCTTCAGGTGCTTTCCCGCTGCGGCCGCAATGCTTGCACCCGCCGCTTCGCTACCCGTCAGGGAGACACCTTTGATCCTTTCATCCGACACCAGTGCCGACGCCCTTTTACCAGACATCAGCAGGTTCGTATACAGTCCTCTTGGTGCACCGGCATCCCGGAACAACTCTTCCAGCAGGATACCGCATTGCGGTACAATAGACGCATGTTTGACCAGCACGGTATTGCCGATCATTATATTGGGTGCGGCAAAACGGGCCACTTGATAAAAGGGAAAGTTCCATGGTTCGACGCCCAGCAATACGCCAATTGGACTGTGCCGAACAAACGCCTTACCGTACACCGGATTTAGTTCCTTATCTACCAGGAATGCGGCGCCATGTTCCGCATAATAATCTATAATACTGGCACTAAGCGTGATCTCCGCTTCCGCTTGCGCGATCAGCTTTCCCATCTCCATGGTGATGATCTTGGCCAACGCCGATTTCCTTTCCCGCATCAGTTGCGCCACCTTGTGTAACAGTGTCGCCCGTTCCGCATAACTCGTCTTCTTCCAGTGATCATATGCCTTGGCCGCCTGTGCCACCGCCTCATCGACCACCTTCTCTGTCATTTCCTCGAAAGACTTTTCCGTCTTGTTCGTGGATGGATTAATTGTTTGAATAGACATAATATTGATTTAATTTAACTCGTTCCTAAAAAGCAATGGACGCTTCCAACATCTCTCCATAGAATTTACCCCCGTTCAGGATATTCGTATTCGGGTAATTCTTATACTCCTGGTTCACATATTCTGCCTTCAGCATAATGTTCCGTGTCAGGAACCAGCCTGCAGAAGCCACTTCCCGGTTGATCGTGATATCCTGCGAATACCCCTGCACCGCCGATTTCACCGTATTATAACGGACCCCGATCCAGAAGTTCTCAGAATGGGCGGGAAAACGATAGATCAGGTCCGCCGCATACTGAATAGCCTGGCGCTGCGAAAATTCCGTAATCGACCGGCCCTTCGCATTTTCATAGGTACCGAAGAATTCCAGTCCCTTATACTTCAAAAACGGATTCACCATAAACGTATTCACCTCTTCCGAGAAGCCAGGATTATATCTCCCGGAAAACGGGCTATAATCATTTTCATTTGAGAGCGTCGTCCCTTTCGCCACATTCGGGTTCTCCATCACATCGAAATAATGGGATCCCGTCCGGTCGCCGCCGAACAACGTATTGCTGTTCGCGCTTTTCACCGAATACACCGACCCGGTTAGCCGGAAGCGAAAATCAGGGGCCACCTGTTTGTCGAATCCTATTTTGCCATGAAAAGCAGCTGAATAGTGATTCGGTTGACCCGT
>Ga0302307_10000410_pt1 | contig 30463 bp, 38 predicted proteins | sample III_Palsa_E3_2_FD_200530 | JGI IMG/M metagenome (GOLD analysis project Ga0302307, IMG submission 200530) | Peat permafrost microbial communities from Stordalen Mire near Abisko, Sweden - III_Palsa_E3_2 | ecosystem: Environmental > Terrestrial > Soil > Palsa > Peat permafrost | place: Sweden... | reverse complement strand
ACATTTTCGTCACCGAAAGTATTGGTCTGTTGCTGGTGAATAGACGGAAATATCATGTCCGAGTGATTATAGCCAGTATTTGCAAAATGACCTTCAAACCCCCACTTTACATCAAGGCCAAGAGAGAAATAGGCAAGATTCCTAATATGACCGACGATCGGCTGTAAAACATAACGCATATTATCATAGGCTTTGTCACTAGGGTCATCAGGTGCGGGAAAAACAGTTCTTGAAGTAGCCTTAATTAAGTTATTGGAAAAATAGACATCCCAAGTTATGCCTTTGAGTGCAACTACAGTCTTAAAGTTTAAATTTGTTGGATGAGTAACGACTTCAACTGAGGCAGGTAACGTATTCATTCAATCAAAATCTCCTTCCGTTCGCAAATATGCTACGTCGGAGTTTTTATGGGGCAAGTAGTCAAAATGATAGTTAATCATTTGTCTCCTAAAAACACCTGCACCCATTCCGTTTGCAGTTTCAATAGCTTGTTCTTTAGTCATTCCATCATCCAGTTCACTCTCATCACTCCACAATCTCATTGGTGTCATCTTCTTAACATAAATTGTTAGGTCAGGCTTTAGACAACACTTTTCGACGAGCCAGAGCATTAACACGCTATCGAATATAATCGGTTGGTTAGAAGCATTTCTAGCAACATCAAGCATCAAATCAAGCTCTTTTGGCACAAAGCTACCCTCTAGGTCCGTAGTCCTATATGTCTCCTCATTTAAATGTGTGCCGCCTAACTTTTTGTGTAATTCGTTAGAAAGGTATGTTTTGCCAGCACCGTCCCTGCCGTCAATGGTTATAAACATTGGTTTAACTTTGCTTATGTGTTCGAGAAGTTCGTTAAGATTGTTGGACTCTATCACTTTTGCTCCTGGTAAATATCGTAAATCAGATTCGCCAAAGCTAAAGCATCCCTGTGCATTAGGAATTTATGCTTTGCTTGGTCGAGTGAATCTTTAGCTATTAAATGTAAGGTCTCTATAACTTCTGCAATCTCATGGTCAGACATTGAATCCGCATCCTTGCCAAGTAACTTGCGAGCCTCTTTAACAGTTGTTATTTGATCCATATATACCTTAATTCTAGTATCATTAAGTAATGAGACCAATAAAAGAAATAGCTGGTGAAGTATTACTGTATTTTTACAGTTTGCAACGCAAGAATGGATATGGCTCGATGGAGGTGCTCAGCTTCTCCGGCTTTGATGAAATCACGTTGAGCGACCAGACTACACTTGCCAAAGATTTATTGGCTGTGTGCAAGGACTCAGCGGCTGACCTATATAACGCTTTAAGCTACTTGGTAAATAAGCACTTTATTACCTCTAAGGTCAGCAGAAGTACCGGTGGCGATAGCATGTTTAATTTTACTGTAAGTGCAGCCGGAGTGGATATTATTGAGGGTATAGAGAGAGGCCAAGACGAACGTAATAATTTCTATGTAACATTCAATATCAAATTAGCTGACGAGATTAACGTAGAGAGTCTAGTCAAGAATGAACTCGGCAGCATATTAGGTATTTCTGCATTAAAGCTATAAGTCTATGACGGTTATTATAGGGGTTAATTTATCAGACAAAGTCTATCTGGCTGGTGATAGCAGGCTTTCTTATGAGAAAGACAGCAAAGTAGAACTATGTCACGATAATATGCAAAAGGTAGAGAACCTAAAAGACAGCCACACTATTACGGTAGCCAGTGCCGGGGATGCTAAATTTGCAAGTTTTCTCCTGAACAGGCTGAATTACTCGGACTTAATCATCTTGAACATCAATGATTTTAGAAGTTCGATTGAGGAGTGGATGACTAAAGCTGTTGACGAATACTTAACTCAAAAGAATAACTACCCTGACAATACGTTTATATTTGGAGGAGTTGACCCAAACACCAAGAAAATAGTATCGGGTGAACAGATCATCAACATGGCTAATGCTTTTACTGGCGGCAAGGGCCTTATCTATGTAAATTCTGCCTTACAAAGTGCCATCAAGGTAGCTCAACCTACACCAAAAAAAGACATCGAACTCGATACGCCAGATACAAGGCTGTTCTCTGTTCAAGTTACAAAAAACGGTATAAGGGTAACTGACACAAAGTTTGGTGAATTTCTTATATATGGTCCTGAAGGACTGGTAAAAGATGATATTGGTATAAAGGAAATAGCAAAGTTTGAATTTGACCCATCTTTTAGGAATAACGGAAGCGGCATGGGAAACGACTATGCAGCCCTAAATGCTTACATATACAGTCAAGCCGAGAAGTATAAATTATCTACCGTTGGCGGAAGTGTAGTGGTGATCGCCAATTTCAATGATGGGACATCCAACATCTTAAGCGGCAAGGTTTACATGATGGACAGGGCTGAAATTGATAAATTAAAACCCGACGAGCCCATTTACGCCGAAAACGCTGGCATTATCAACACCATTGAGGTAGTAGATAACGACCATGTATATCGTGAAGTAGACAAAGAAAGACACAAGCTGATACCAGTTAGTAAATACATTCCTGATAAATCAAGTAAAATGCTCCTTTAGCCCTAAATTTGATATGATAATACGCATTAGGAGGCAATGATGTTTAAAAAAGCCGTTCTCGTTAATATAAAAGAGTCCGACCTTGATAAGTCCTACTGGGATAAGCTGGATGAATTAGTAGAGAGTAAAGTATTTATTACTAGGGACGACCCTAAGCTAAAAGACGAACTCAAGGAATGTGACTGTTTATTGCTCGGCTTTCAGGTTGACACTCAAAAAGACATTATAGACGCAGCTCCTAACCTTGCTTACATCGGCGTATTAGCTACAGCTTATGGCACTATCGACACAGAGTACGCTAAGTCAAAGAACATACCAGTATGTAACTTGGCTGGCTACAGCAGCGAAGCAGTTGCAGAGTTTACTTTAGCGATACTCCTATATCAGATTCGTAGCCTTGAGGAAGGCATAAATAGGGGTAAGAGCGGAAACTATGACTTTGCTGGTATGAAGGCCAGAGAATTAAAAGATAGCAAGTTCGGTGTCATTGGGCTTGGCAGCATTGGGGGCAGAGTAGCTGAGTTAGCTGCTGGCTTTGGAGCTAACGTAAGCTATTGGTCTAGAGACAAGAAAAGTGTGCCTTTTACTTATCAAGACTTAGATACTTTAATGAGCACATGTGACTACATATCAGTAAATGTAGCCGAAACGCCCGAAACTACAGGATTGCTAAACGGCGATAATCTGCCAAAGGTTAAGGCAGGAGCCGTTATTATTAGTACTGTACCGCCACCAGTTGTTGAGACTCAGGCTTTAGCTGACCGTCTAGCCAAAGGCGACATCGTATTTGTATCAGACCACGCAGATGAGATGCCAGAGAACGAGCTTGATAAACTAAAGCAATACAAGAATTGCATCCTATTGCCAGCTATAGCCTTTATTACTGACGAAGCTAGGCAAGTAAAACAAGAGATGTTCGTAGGTAATATCAAAGCTGCACTGAACAAAGCCCCGGTTAATACAGTTAATTAGGTTCTAACTCGGCTATAAATAAATGGTTACTCTCTTGAATGGCAGTTGCGATAGAGTGTACTGTGGCCCTCCACGAACACAGAATCATCAATTTTTGCTATAAAATCTGTTGTTTTATATCTGTTACACATGGGGTGTAAACACTTTCAGAACCTGACCCTTAAAATTAACCTTATTTTTTGTAATTGTTTACCCCCAACAAATTAATAATTCATTTAGTTATTGACGCCTAATATCTCCTAGAGTACAATATAAAGTACTATGAATGTTACAACTATCTCCAAGTTCCGTAAAAATGCTAAAAACTACTTTGACCAGGTCATTGATGACCAGGATACATTAATAATTACGCGAAATGACGGTCAAATGGTAGTTGTCATGTCTCTAAATCAATTTAACTCTCAAGTTGAAACAGATTACCTTAATAGTACTAAAGCTAACAGAGAACATTTGCGTAAATCTATAGAGTCGCTAAAGGCTGGTAGATTAGAAGAGCATGAACTTATAGAAGATTAGTCTCATGCGAAAAGTTGTATTTACACCACAGGCTTGGGAAGATTACCAATTCTGGCTTAAACAAGACAGAAAAACAATCAATAAAATCACGAAGCTTATTAATGATGCGTGCAGAGAGCCGTTTGAGGGTTTAGGTAAACCAGAACCGCTAAAAGAAGATTATGCTGGTCTATGGTCCAGACGGATTGATGAAAAGAACCGATTTATCTATGACGCTACGGATGATGAAATAAGAATTGTTGCCTGTAGATTTCATTATAACTAGTGTTCAGCGTCAAATCTGAGAAGTCGCGTTAAATCGCTCGTATGAAGCTCAAATCATATATTTAATGAGAGGTGTTAGCTATCTGGTGTATGATTGTTGTATGACCAATGAAGAAATAATTACTAAAACTAAAAAATACCTTGAGAAGTTGTTTAAGTCAGAAAGCTCTGGCCATGACTACTGGCATATGTATCGTGTATGGAAATTATCAAAATATATTGCAAAAAAAGAAAGTAATGTTGATATGTTCACGCTGGAACTCGCAGCTCTTTTACATGATATTGCGGATTGGAAGTTCCACGATGGTGATGAAGAGGCTGGACCAAGAGCGGCGCGGAAGTGGCTTGAAAGTTTAGGAGTTGATAATAAAGTCATTGAACACATAGAGGATATAATTCGCAATATATCCTTTAAGGGTGCTGGTGTTAAAACAAAACTTGATACTATTGAAGGCCAAATAGTTCATGATGCAGATAAGTTAGATGCTATTGGTGCTATTGGTATAGCAAGGACGTTTGCTTATGGAGGCTCTAAGGGTCGACTAATGTACGACCCTGATATTAAGCCCGAACTACATAATACTTTTGAAGCTTATAAAAATAATTCAGGTCCCACTATAAATCACTTCTATGAGAAGTTGTTGCTACTCAAAGACCGAATGTTTACTACGACAGGAAAGGTACTGGCAAAAGACCGTCACGATATTATGGAAAAGTTTCTGCAAGAGTTTTATGCCGAATGGGAGGGTGAGAAATGAGTAGCTGGTGGTCCTTAGGAGAACATAGTGGTCAATCGGGCAGTAGTTTAGCTACTTGGCAAATCGAGTGCGCTTTTTGTGGCGAAAGCGGCAATTATGCAATTGAACATCACGCCGAAAAAAGACAACCTAACGGACGTAAGGTCCTAAACTTTGATACCCTGAAGTGTGGCAACTGTGGCGGTTACGTTATGGTTATGTGGTCTGCAAACGAAAATCGAGGTATTCACGGTGGCTTACACGACTACCATGTTCTACCTTGGCCTTTGAAAGTTGGAGATGGCTCTGAGAATTGGCCTGCTACCGTTAGGAGAATGTGGCGACAGGCTCATGATAACCTGAATAATAGAAACTATGACGCAGCAGCAGTTATGGCACGTTCGGCACTTCAGGCAGTAATGCGAAGTCAGAAAGCTGTTGGTAAAGATTTATATGGTGAAATCGAAGATTTAGCTACCAAAGGTATTTTACCTACTGTTATTCAAGAATGGTCGCATGAAGTCAGGCAACTCGCTAAACCAGCAGCTCACCCTGAAGTTGACGAAGAAGAAACAAGCTCTGAAGACGCAGAAGCTATTGTTAAGTTCTTGGATTTTTTACTTGAATATACATACGACATTCCCGCTCAAATCCAAGAATATAGACAAAGGCAACAAAAAACTAAAGAAGTCACCGAAGATGATGTTGAGACATCTGACCCTAAGCCCTGAAAAGTCAAAAAATCACCTATATAGTAGTGTAACTTTTGCACTTTCAAGTCGTTAGGCAGTTAATTAGGGGTAGTATCGCGAACTATCCCTTTTAACTATTAAACAATCCGAACAAATCAGACTTTATATGTAGTTAAAGCGTGTTGGGAATACTCGGCACTTATGACAGTACGCCAACGTGTTATCTCCGCCATTAATTGTGGTAACCCAAACTCGGAGTCGTCCTCCAATAAGCTTATATTTAAACTTATCTATGCCAGAGAAGTTTTTGTTATAGTAAAGACATGCACCATTGGCAAGATTTTGTTTTATCTTCAAGCCTATTAGTATTCAATATAGCGCTTCTGCCATCAGTCAAAGGTCGACATAAACCAAGATTAACAACTAGCGTGATTACTGCTGTATTTCTTGTACCAGAAATTATAGTTTTTGCTAGTCTTTCTTTATGGTATTCGCTAACTATGACTACGCTGAATTGCTGTCTATGGACCACCTTGGCAGTTCAGCGATATGCGCAAATTAATCGAAAACAATAAAAGGTGTACTAATTTATCAATTTAGTTTCAATCCGCATCATTAAGACGTGCCAATTATAAGCAATATATAAAGCTTCTCAATTAAGAGCTATTTTTTGTTATTATTATATTTAAATGCCAAAACTTAAAATTGCCGATGACTATGTTGGAGCTAGGATTTGGGGCATTGATTTTGACAGAGATCGGGATGGCTTTCTTACCCCTCGTCTCAAAATGCATATATTTGTAAGTGGAATGACGGATAAACAGCGCAGTAAAGACCACGACTGGGTATCATTAACGTAGCTGACGTGACGACATCAACCGCCGAACGATGCTAGAACTTATACGCTCAAGGAACAGTCAATAAGCCAGGGTTTCAGATCAAGATTAATAGGATGCTTGCCGCATAGATTACTTCTATAAACCCACCCCAAGGTCTTTCGTATTTTTGAATATTTGCGTGAAATTTTGTGAATCGATTGCCTTCAGTAGGGGCAAGTCTTCCAAATTTCTCTTCAACTATAAAACGATATATCCAAAGTAAATCTGGTGAATATGCTACTAATCCAACTAGTAACCATCGATAATGTCCTGAAGCTAAAAGCCATATCGAAATTGAAATTCCCAAAATAATGTCTAATAAGATAACACTTGCCAAAAGTTTTTTATGATTATTTCTTACTTCTAGGCTTCCAATATTCTTAAAGCCAAAATGTGGTACTGCGTCTAAAATAAAATGGCTTGCAAAGGCCAATGGTATAGCAATTGGTAATGGCAGGACTTTAGCTAATGTTGCACCGGTAAGTAGATGGTTTGTAAAGGTCATATTATAGTTAGCAGTATAGCTGGCTATAAGCATACTTGTCATGAGCTTATATTTCATTACTAGGAAAGTCTTTATAGTAAGCTTAGACTCCAATCCAAAACGCAACATAAACACTAACAACTAAAAAGCATCTCTGGTCCTTGTAGACTAGTAGTTACTAAGCAACTAACTACAAAGGAGAACAGAGATGCATACTCATCTTACACAACACCAACGTATTGAGCTAAGTTTACTGCTTAGACTCGGACACACTCAAAGAAACATAGCCTTAGTCTTGGGCGTTAGCCCAAGTACTATCTGCCGTGAACTAAAACGTAACTCTAAGTCATCAGGTCAATACCATGCTACACAGGCTAGGCTACAGTCTAAAGCTCGAAGACTGGTTGTTAACCAGTTCAAGAGAAAGCTTTCTACTAACCAAAATCTAGCTAGGCTCATTGAAGAGAAACTAATTACTGAACAATGGTCACCTCAGCAGATAGCTTACTGGCTAAAGAACAATAGACACGGAGTACGTGTCTGTACTCAAACTATCTATGACTGGTTGTACCAGTTTAGAGTAGATTTACTCAAGTACTTACGCTCTCAGAAACAACGCTACCGTCGGACTAGAGCTAATACTCTAAGGCGCAAGAAACGTCAGGCACTACTCGAAGCTAGGCGTATTGACCACAGACCTAAATCTGTAGAGAGCAGACGGTTCTATGGCCATTGGGAAGGTGACACCATAGTCAGTGGTCCTAGCTACTCTGGCAGGATTGGTACATTAGTTGAGCGTAAGAGTGGTTACCTTAGAGCTTTTCTACTACCCAATGGTAGCAGTGATGGTTTTGCTCGTGGTGTAGCTGACGCTTTAGCAAGCATCCCGAAGCAGTACCTCAAAACCATGACACTGGACAATGGTAGCGAAATGCAGAGCTACGAGCTATTGGAGCGGCTAACACCGCTCTCGGTTTTCTTCGCCTATCCCTACCATTCATGGGAAAGAGGAACTAACGAGAATACCAATGGACTACTTAGACAGTACTTTCCTAAAGGAAGTAATCTAGGCAAAGTTACACAGAAACAGCTTGACCATGCGGTCAAGCTGCTAAATACTAGACCTCGTAAACGGCTAGGCTACCGGACACCAGCAGAAGTCTTTGAGGCAAAGTGGCAATAGTTGCATTTGGAGGTGGAATCCACGAAGGCATAGTTGATTTATATTATAATATATAGTATAATAAAAAATAACCTTACAATTACTAGGTCAAGCATGATAATTCCTGAATGAGTCATAGATGGAGAAGTTGTATTGTGAGTGAGTTTAATCGTGTTGCGTTTACTAATATTGAAATAGGGCAGGAAATGCCACAGCCCCATCCGAATATCGTGCCAGGGTTTATTCTTAAAGAAGCAGTTACATTTGATACTGAATCCGTATTCCCGATTGCTGACACCACAACTCTACCACCAGATTTTTACGAACATACTAACATCGACGGTCGCTATCGCATCGATGGTCAGCGTTTGCGCAACCTGGATCGATTACGCAGTGAAGTGCTGTTAGAAAAAGATTCTGAAACACGTCGATTGATGGAAGAGGCACAGCCACATTTCGATACACTTGTAATACAAACTGATTACATTATCCAACTCTTCAATCAGCTGGATGCTTCTGGTAAGTGTTTCGAAGACATTGAGCCGCAAGACAAGCTTAATTTTTTCAAGCCCTTCGCAATCACAGATTTCGAAACAGCACAAAGGCTCAATATTGTCCTTTTTGGAATACCCAAAGATTTATGGGAAACTGCTTTCTCTGATCCTGGCACCACACATGAGGTATTAGGACTTCTGAAAGAGCAATCACTTATTCGTAGTGCCGATATTTCGCCCATTCAGAAGCTCTTTGACGATAACGGCGTTAGCCAGTTACGTGGTAAACAAAAGGTAGATAAAATTCGGGCCCTGATCCCAGAAATCCAAGCTGTGGCTCGACAGACAGAAGCGATCGAACGTGAGCACATTAGTGAAGATTCATCTACGTCGCAGAAGTTGCGCAATGCCCGTATGACTCGCAAACGCGACGCGCTCGACTGTATAGACGGAGCTACTTACGCAGCCAGTGCTAACCATGGCGTTATAGTACCGCCTCAATACTTATTGATGCCTGAGTATAAAGTTTTGCGCGATGAGCCATTGGTTTTTGAACAGCGGATGTGGGCCACGCTTAAGCACACTCTTTCAGGATTTCCGCAGTTCAGTAATGACCACACGTGTCTTTATCGTAATCTTGAGTCGGCCAACACTAGGACGGGGGTCGCACCAGACTATGCTGTAACACGCCCAGGCAATTTTCTTGCGCATGACATTAAGCTACTCGAACATGGACCGGAAAGGGAGAGTTTTGAATATGACCACCTGTTCGAATATTTACTATTACATTACATTGAGGGCATGAACATAGACAGTACATCTAATATCGATAATCCAGACACAGAAACCGACACGGCTGCCTACATATGCTCTACAATGTCAGACGGTATCTACTACACTCCCATGTACCGCGAGAATGCCAATGTCATACCTTTTCGAGCAATGAAAAAAGATTTTGAGTCACGCGAGTATTACGAATATGGAGCAGAATGTTATATGGCGGAACTGGTTGATGCTGCCCTAGAAATGGATCTCATTACAGCTGAAACTGATTCCACCGCCTCCCAATTACAATTAGGAAATCAACAATTCGGGTCGTTTGCCAAGAAGCTGGTCGAGCGGCTATATACTACTGGACATCCCAACGAAGCTCAATTGGCTGTCCGCCAATTGCTTTTTATGCGCGGATATGACACTGGTGCACTAGATTTCATAGAAGATAACACTATTCACAGCCTTTCAAAAATAGATCTAAAGCAACGTATTAATGAGGCTGGTAATCCTCAGCCACCAAAGCCACCGCTAACTTGCGCCTACCACTGGTTTCAAGAGCATGCGCGTCCGGTTTCCGATGACGAGCTGACGCGCCGTGGGGTACCAATTAAGCCACCGCTATTCAATCTCCCGAAGCCCATAATTAATTAGCCTTGCTCAATGTCTTGAGTTGGCAAAATACCCATAGCTAGAGCAAGTTCAATGCGTCTTTGGTTAGTAATATCAGACTTTCCTAAGTCCCGTAGGTCGATTAAATCAGGACGGCTTTTGGCTAACTTCCAAACGGCAACATTGCCTTCTAGATAAACTTTATCTTTTAGATAAGCACCACACTTTCCATTTGTGCCTTTGAGTACGCGCTCTAGTAAGGCACAAGTCCTTTTATCTGCCTTTTTATCAGCTATTTCAGGATCGTCCGGTAATTTAGCGCGTTCATACCATCGTCTTAATTATTCTAAAGACCAAGAACGTGTCGATTTCTTTTTTGAAGCCTCGGTATGGCAAGGTGAAGTAAAAAATGTAGAGCCAGAAAAATGTGATAACCTAACGTGGTTTGCTATTGATAATTTGCCAGATGACATAATTCCGCATGTTAGGCTTGTTTTAGAAAAGTGCTTAAAGGTGAGTACTATTCAGAATACGAATTTGAACCCTAAATTACTCAAGCTAATAATCAAAAGTTTTGCTCTTGTATATTGTATGACCGATATTAGACCATTTAATATTGCTATACTAATCAAATGTCTCAATCATCAGACCTAAAGTTATTTGTAGAAAGAATTATGAATATTAAGGTACTGCGCTCAGGCGGAGCATCTGCAGGAGTTTTTGGTTATGCAGGTGTAGATAATGAGATTCTAAACAAACTAAAGTCCAGCAGCATAGCTTTTGCTACTGAGTATAGACAACCTAATCCAGATCAAACCAAGTTAAAACAATTTTCAGACGATATATATGGCTATCTCCAAACACTCCAGTTAACAAGTACCTTGTCTGCAGAAGAAGCTAACAAATTGATAGATTGCCTCACTAAATTAAATGATGCAGCCTGAATTTGGGTATTTTGCAACAAAGTATCTTCCTAAGTAACTAATTATCCTTAACCCTTAAGCTTATAGATTATTTAATGATTATGTTCTATACTTTGGCCATGGAAGATAACAACGATGAGCAACAAAACCCCGAACAGCCAACAAGTGAAGATCATGCTCCAGAACAAGCTGCACCTGAAGAGCCAACTACAACTGAACAACCAGCTTCAGAAGCCCAAGAACAGCCTGAAGACGAAGGTGTAACTACTTCAGAAGAACCAGCAGAGCAGCCAGAGATAACAGAAACGGCTCCTGAAGAGCCTGTACAAGCTGAGGCGTCAGGGACAGAACAGCCAACAAGTGAAGATCAAGCTCCAGAACAAGCTGCACCTGAAGAAGAGACAATGTCCGAAGACCCTACACCAGCTCCAGCCCCAGTTAATCCCGAAGTCCCTCAAGCATCTGTACCTGATCCAGTCAGTACTCCTGAAAATACAGCTTCAGCGTCTTCAGTTTCTTCACAAGATAAGCCAGCTAATCCTTCTACGTCTGATTCCTTTTTCATGAATATGTTTACAGGCCGTCTTGGCAGGCTAGATTACTTAATAGCAAATATCTATACAGGTATTTTTAGCGTTATTGGATTATTGATTAGAATTGTATTGAAAGATGTACCTGCAGATTTTATTGGTTTCATAATACTCATCTTGGCTATAGTGGTTGGCGTATCTATCAGTATAAGAAGATGGCACGATATAAATAAGTCCGGATGGTATGTAATTCTTAGCATAATTCCTATTGTGAATATCGTAGTTAGTCTAATTCTGTTATTACTACCTGGCACAAAAGGGGACAACGAATACGGCCCACAAGATACTGGTTCAAAAGACTTCAATCGACTTGTCTTTAATAAGACAAAATAGCTTTGCCAAAGCTTATCGCGTCTATAGGTAAAAGCATCAAGTAAATCTTTAGCACTATTGTTTATGTTAAAATAAGTTAAATCGTGAGAAAAAACTTAACCTTAGAGCAAACTTTGCCGTGGATCCTCTTAATAGGGGGTCTGATTGGTGTTTTTTGCGCTGCTATACTTACAAGCGAGAAAATTGAACTTCTAAAAAATCCTCATGCCCAGCTTATATGTAATATTAACCCTATTGTGGCCTGCGGTTCAGTCATCAACACTTGGCAGGCCTCGGCTTTTGGATTTCCAAATACTTATATTGGGCTAGCCGGTTTTGGCGGTGTGGCCGTCATAGGTGCTGGTATTATTGCCGGTGCTCGTTACAAGAGGTGGTACTGGCTTGGTTTGCAGACAGGTGTAACCTTTGCGGCTTGCTTTATAACCTGGCTGCAGTTTCAGACTATCTTCCGAATCCATGCACTTTGCCCATTTTGCATGGTAGTCTGGCTGGTAACGATTCCTATCTTTATCTACACTACCATTTACAACTTACGTAATAAGAGCATACGATTTAAGAAAAAGTATAAGCCTATCTCTGAGTTTATCCAGCGTCACCATGCCGAGATCTTAATTAGCTGGTATGTGATAATTTTCTTAGTAATCTTAGGTCACTTCTGGTACTACTGGAAGACCCTGTTTTAGGTCGAGTAAGCTCAAGACAAAACATCTAACTAAAGGCTGGTATAATAACAGATAGAAATGTCTGGACATAGCAAATGGTCAACCATCAAAAGGCAAAAGGGCGCTAAGGATGCTGCCCGTGGTGCTGTGTTTACAAAGCTAGGTAATGCGATTGCCGTTGCTGCCCGAAGCGGCACTGATCCTGACAGTAATTTTTCACTTCGTTTATCAATAGACAAAGCTAAAGCTGCCAACATGCCAGCTGCTAATATTCAACGCTCAATTGACCGCGTTAAAGACAAAGACGCAGCACAACTACAGGAAATTATGTATGAAGGCTACGGTCCTGGTGGTGTAGCTATTCTTGTTGAATGTGCCACCGATAACATCAATCGTACTTATCCAGAAGTCCGAAATGCTTTTTCAAAACATGGTGGCAATATTGCTGAAAAAGGTGCCGTTGCTTTTCAGTTTGATCAAAAGGGTATAATTAGAATCAAGGAAACTGGTGATGATGTACTACTAAAAGCATTAGATGCTGGTGCCAGTGATGTCCAAGAAGAAGATGACGAGTCGGTTATTTATACAGAAGCCAAAGACTTCGCAAAAGTCAGAGATAAGTTAAACGAAGACGGCCTTCAAGTAACAGAAGCTGAGTTAAGCTATGTACCTAATAACGTTGTTGAAATAGGTGATAAGTCGACAGCAGATAAAATAATGCGTCTAATGGACTCTCTAGAAGACCTAGATGACGTTAGTGCGACACATGTTAATTTTGATATCCCGGAAGAATTAATTGATTCTTAAGACCATCTCGTAAAGTATATAAGTATGCGAATAATAGGTATTGATCCCGGAACTGGCATACTGGGCTTTGGTGTGATCGAATATAACAAAGGTAAATCAGAACTGGTTGACGCAGGAGTTATAAGAACACCCGTTAAAGAAGATGATGCGGTTAGGCTTGTAATTATTCATGACGAATTAAAAGAAATAATACGTCAGACCAAACCAGAAGTGATGTCGGTTGAGAAGCTATTTTTTGCTCAAAACGTTACAACAGCAATGACAGTGGCTCAAGCTAGAGGCGTTATATTACTTTTAGGCAAGCAGGTTAAATTAGATATTTACGAATACACTCCACTGCAGATAAAACAGGCTCTAACTGGTTATGGTCGTGCCGATAAGAAACAAATTCAAGAAATGGTGAGAGTAATACTTAAACTAAAAGACGTTCCTAAACCAGATGACTGCGCCGACGCTCTTGCCGCAGCTATCACTCACAGTATGACTGTGCGATAATATGCCTATGATAGCAACTCTTGAGGGCATGATTAGCGAAAAGTTAAAGGATCAAATTGTAGTCGACGTTAATGGCGTCGGCTATGGAGTTTACGTCAGCCTAGAAGATTATGGGCGTCTTGAAAAAGATGAAACTAAAAAGATATATATCTATGAGCATGTCAGAGAACAAGCCCATGACTTATTTGGCTTTATTGAGCGTGATACTCAAAATTTATTTGAACAGCTAATAAATGTTAATGGTGTAGGCCCTAAAATGGCACTTAACTTGTTAAGTATTGGCAATACATCAGAAGTAAGACAGGCTGTTGCTGAAGGTAACTTAAAGTTTCTTCAGCTAGCTAGTGGCGTAGGTAGACGAGTTGCTGAACGTATAGTAATTGAACTTAAGAACAAAGTCGGTCTGTTACCTGCCGATTTAGACGATACTTCTATCTTTAAGTCTGAAACTTCCAGCATGAAAGACGAAGCCGTAGAGGCTCTTATTAGTCTCGGTTTTGATATGACCGACGCGACTAAAGTACTTAAAGACATAGACCCGAATCTATCCACAGAAGACAGAATTAAACTAGCATTAAAAAAGGGGTAAACAATGAGCGTACCAAACAAGGAACTTAGTAATGGTAATACTATTCCTCAGATTGGCCTTGGCTTATGGCAAGTTACTGACGAAGAGCAATTTGCAGCTGCCTTTAAAGCCGCAGTTAAGACTGGCTATAGACATTTTGACAGCGCGCAGGCCTATCACAACGAAGATATGCTTGGCCGGGCTTGGACTTCAAGCAAATTAAAAAGAGAAGATATATTTATTACGACCAAGATTAACATTTCTCACTTTAAGCCTAAAACATTGCACGAGACTTTTGAAGAGTCTCTCAAAAAACTGCAAACAGATTACGTTGATCTTTTGCTGCTTCACTTCCCGGTGACTTTACTCCGAAAGAATGCTTGGCAAACTTTAGAGGCTTTACAAACTTCAGGACTAGCTAAAAATATTGGTGTTAGTAACTTTACGATTAGACATTTAGAAGAGTTAAAAACCTACGCTAACCAAATACCAGTTATTAACCAAGTCGAAATGCACGTCTTTTTACAGCAACCTGAACTTGTTAAGTATTGTCAAAACAATAATATCCAGATAGAAGCTTACTCTCCACTTGCCCATGCACACATTATGGATAATGAGACAGTTTCTAAAATTGCTGAAAAATATAATAAGACTTACGCTCAAGTGCTGTTAAGATTCCTAGTTGAACGCGGCTTTGTTGTTTTACCTAAGTCAGTAACTCCAAAAAGAATTGAAGAAAACTTTAATATCTTTGACTTTAGTCTGGACGAACAAGACATGAAGGATCTAGCCAAAGAGGATTTAGATAAACGTTTCTGTTGGAGCCCAGTACACATACCCTAAAGCCCAAAAGCAAAGTATAAGCGTATAATAGGGATATGATTGATAGAATTGTCAATACTTCTGAACCTGAAGAAGAAGGCGAAGCAGAAATAGAGGTCACTCTAAGACCTAGAGATTTTGCCAACTATATTGGGCAGGAAAGATTAAAACAAAATATTAAGTTAGCCATTGATGCGGCCACCAAAAGAGGTGATCCACTAGATCACATTCTGCTGCATGGTCCTCCCGGGCTTGGTAAAACCACTATGGCGAGCGTTATTGCCCACGAAATGAATAGTCAAATCAGAATTACTTCAGGGCCGGCTATTGAAAGACCGGGAGATCTGGCTAGCCTGCTGACGAACCTACAAGACGGAGATATTTTATTCATTGATGAAATCCATAGGCTAAACCGCACCGTAGAAGAGGTTCTTTATTCTGCAATGGAAGACTTTAAGCTCGACATCATGCTAGGTAAAGGTCCGACCGCGCGTTCGCTTCGTTTAGATCTTCCCAAGTTTACGATCATTGGCGCCACCACCAGAACCGGTGAATTGTCTGCCCCGCTAAGAGACCGTTTCGGTATGATAAACAGACTAGAGTTTTATAGGCCAGAAGAAATTGAAAGAATTATAGTTAGGGCCGCTGCAATACTTAATGTGATTATTGATAAACCAGCCGCTCATGAACTCGCAAAGCGTTCACGGCTTACACCAAGAATTGCTAATCGTTTATTAAAGCGCGTGCGCGACTACGCCGATGTTAATGGTGACGGTATAATTGACGTCCCGACTAGTCACAAGGCTCTCGAACTCTTAGATGTAGATAATCTTGGACTTGATACTTCAGATAGAAGACTACTTGAAGCGATAATTGATAATTATGATGGTGGCCCTGTTGGTGTAGAGACTCTTGCCGCTCTAACTGCTGAAGAAAGAAGTACGATAGAAGATTTTTACGAGCCATATCTTATGCAAATAGGCCTTATAGAACGTACCCCAAGAGGCCGTAAAGTTACACATAAGACTTATAAACACCTTGGTAAAGTACAGAGCCAGCAAAACGATGCTCAGTCTCAGTTAATTTAATCTCTATTTTCTAAGATACCGATTTTTGATCCGTTGACCTTGCCTTCGTATGCAGTAATCAACTTATACTTGGCGCAATCTTGATCAGCATCAGATCCATCTGGCAATTTACCATTACAGCTTGTCGTGCCGTCTGACTGAGTCGCGTAATATTCGTATTGGTGTGGTACGGCTTTATTTTGTCCACCTAAACAAGAAGATGTGTCTGGTTGACATTTGCTGAGCGGATCAACTAAAGTGCTTGAGTCTAGATATTTCATATGTGTCATTCGCCATTTTGCATTATTTAGATTATCTAAGCTTGGATAATAACCATACTTACTATAATAAGTTTCAATCTGAAGCTGCATAGCTTTTAAGTCATTCTGTCTTGTTTGGTTTCTTTGTTTTTGCCTAATAGCGCTGGCGTTTGACAACACTAAATAGCCGAGTCCAATTAGCACAACGATAACAATAAGAAGCTCAACGATTGTGAAGCCGTGTTCACGTTCTTTTAATGATAAAGTCATCAAATACCTCTTTATGTATTAGCTTAAAGAATATAATCTATATCGATTGCTCGTCAATAGATTAGACACGACTTAAAATTTCTTCAACTGACGTTAAGCCTCTTAATGATTTGATCAAACCATCTAGTTTCATACTTAACAGACCTTCTTTAATGGCTGCTTTTTCAATAGTCTCCGCACTAACTCCGCTTGCAATGAGCTTTTGTAAGTTTTCAGAAATCATTAGCACCTCAAATAAACCTACTCGGCCTTTATAACCAGTGTGGTTACAGTATTCACAGCCAGTTTTCTTAGCCCTATAAAGCTTAATGATCTTTGAACTGGATTGAGTCGTACTCAGTACTTCTGATCCTTTAACCTTACCCAAGCCTTCATTAAGCGCTACCGATTCTATCTCATGTAAATGCTTAACACCCGATGGACTAAGATCAAACTCTTTCTCGATGCGCTTTAATGACATTGCATCAGGCCTATATGTTTCCCGGCACTTTAGGCATAGACGCCGGGCAAGAGTTTGTGACACAACTAGCCTAACTGAAGAAGCCGCAAGGAAAGGCTTTATACCCAGATCATCTAGATGTTTAAGGGCACTAATACTTGATTTGCCAAAAAGTGATGCGACAATGAGGTGACCATTGCTGGCCGCCTGTACGGCTAATTCGGCGGCACTATGACCTCTTAACTCATCGATCATAAGAACGTTAGGATCCTGCCCAATTACGGCTTTAATGCTGTCTAATACTGTCAGGCCGCTAGCTCTGTTTGCTTCAACCTGGTTAATACCCGTTAGTCTCTTGGTGATGCTTTCCTCAACAGTCGATACGTTAAGGCTAGGTGTATTTAGCAAATTAACTATGCTCGTGAGTGTAGTGGACTTACCTGAAGCCTTTGGCCCAGTAACAAGGACTAAACCATGAGTTTGGCTAATCGTTTGTTCAATATCTTTGAGCCCAATACCCCAAAGTCCTAAGTCTCGTAGAGACGGGATCGAGTTTGATTCATCGATCAAATGCAGGACGGCCTTCTCTCCGTCTATGACGGGTAAAGTAGACAGACTGACCATATAGGGCCTGCCGTTAACTTCAATATGGAACTTACCCTCACTAACGCCAGGAATAGCGCTACGGCTAATTCTGGCCATAAGTTTTACCTGGGTAACTATTGGCTCTTGGAATCTTGCAGGTAACTTGCCAACTTCTCGTAACGAGCCATCGATGCGGTATCTTACGGCAACCAGATTCTGCCTTGGCTCTATGTGTATATCACTGGCATTAAGTCGGACGGCGTTTTCGATTATGGCGTTGATTGTTTCAACGATTGGTGTACTGACATCTAACTGTGAACTGGCCTTTGGCTCATTTACATTACTGAGTAAATCATCGAATCGTAGGCTAGTTTTATAGCTTGCTAAAATGCTATGCATTGATTCAGGTGTTGTTACGTGGATCTTTAGGTTACTGCCAAGCTCTTTCTTGAGCAGTTCAATTAATTCCTGATTAGTCGGGTCTTCAACGGCAATCAACTTAACATCACCGTCTTGCTGGTCAAATACTGCAACTCGGTATTTTTTAGAAAGTCTTTCGCCTAAGCTATCCAAATGTGAATGACGAATAGTTCCAGGGCTAAGTTTAATAAAAGGTAGGCCAACTTCCTCGGCATATAGCTTGGTAAGTTGTTCTTGGTCAAGCAGGTTATACTTGACGATTAAATCCTGAATTGGTCTTTTTTCTCTTTCGGACTTGGAATAAAGTTCGTTAATTTGCTCGTCACTATATTCGCCACTTCTCTTAAGTAGCTCTATAGCTAAAGCGTCAGGTATTCTCATAAGTTTTTATCCTTAACACCTACGACATTAGTAACCATCTTTATATTTAAGAATCCACCCATCCTAAGACTATATTTTATAGCATAAGCTGAAAAAGCGTAAGAGGCTGGCATAAGGTAAAACTTAAAAACGTATTAACCACGTCAATTTAACCTTAGTTATAAGGGTCAAAGATGTTAAAATATATATAGTATTAATTGGGTAGAAACAACTGTCGTTGACCAAAATGTGAGGAGGGTATTATGGCAAAAATCAAAGAACCAAAGACAACAGCTAAAGTAACTGGTGAAGATAGTATCGGTAAGACAAAGGCACTAGGCCTAGCGCTAGAATCCATTGAAAAACAGTTTGGCAAAGGCTCTATTATGAAATTGGGTGAAACGCCTCATACGGCCGTTGAAACTACGCCAACGGGCGCACTTAGCTTAGATATAGCGCTTGGTGGAGGTATTCCAAAAGGTCGAGTCATTGAGATATACGGACCAGAATCATCTGGTAAGACAACACTTGCACTTCATGCTATAGCTGAAGTGCAAAGATCTGGTGGTACTGCAGCATTCATTGACGCTGAGCATGCACTCGATCCATCTTATGCGAAAAGAATCGGCGTAGACGTAGATAACCTCCTCCTAAGCCAGCCAGACAATGGTGAACAGGCTCTTGAAATAGTTGAAACTCTTGTTCGATCAAACGCAGTTGACCTGATTGTTGTCGACTCGGTTGCGGCACTAGTACCAAGAGCGGAAATTGAAGGCGAAATGGGTGATAGCTTACCAGGCTTACAGGCTCGTCTTATGAGTCAGGCACTTAGAAAGCTAACCGGCATCATTAGCCGTAGCAAAGGCAGCGTAATTTTCATTAACCAGATAAGAATGAAAATAGGTGTTATGTTTGGCAATCCTGAAACTACTACTGGCGGCAATGCCCTCAAGTTTTACTCGTCTGTCCGTATGGATATACGAAGGATTGGCCAAATAAAACAGGGTGAAGAGATTATCGGTAACCGTGTAAAAGTTAAAGTCGTTAAGAACAAAGTTGCACCACCATTTAGACAGGCCGAATTCGACATTATGTACAACGAAGGCATTAACTATATTGGCGATGCCTTAGATATTGCGGCTAATGAAGACATTATTGAAAAAGCCGGTGCCTGGTACGCATATAACGACAAGAAAATAGGCCAAGGCAGGCCCGCCGCTATAGCTTATCTAAAAGAGAATCCAAAAGATTTCAAAGACGTTATAGATAAGATCAAAGCGATAGAGCAAACTTAAAGATAATAGAGTTTTACTAGGACATGAAAATAACGGCCATTAAAAATCAGGCCAAAGACAAGAGCCGTTATTCCATATTCGTAGATAATAAGTACGCCTTTTCTTTAAGTGAGCGTGCTCTAATCGATAGTAAGTTAGCTCAAGGAGACGAATTAGATAAATCAGAAGTCGACAGACTAAAAAAGCTTTCTGGAGACGATAAGTTATATACTCGGGCTCTTAAGCTAGTCGCTAGTCGTCCTAAGACAGATGGCGAAACGAGAGATTATCTAAGAAGAAAAGATGCCTCCCCCGCCCTCATCGATTCAATACTTAACAAGTTAAGTGATATAGATTTAATCAATGACAAAAAATATGCCAAGAGTTTTGTTAATGATCGAATATTGCTCCGCCCTACTTCACGTCGCAAAATAATAGCCGAGCTGAAAAAAAAGCATATAAAGCAGACTACGATCGATGAGGCACTGGCTGGCTATACAGGTGATCCAAGCGCTCTAGAGCAAGTTATAAGGCATAAAAGGCGTCAGGAAAAGTACAGAGACAATCTAAAATTGATGCAGTATCTGGCTCGACAAGGCTTTAATTATGACGATATTAAGTCTGCCCTGTCTAGCTTAGAAGAATAAGCTTAAGCTGCTGGGGCTGCGGCGGCTAAGGGAGACTTTTCCATTAACTCATTTATAACAATTTGTTTTGGCGTAACTTCGTTTATTTGGCTTCTGTCTATACTTAAATTACCACCTGTAAAGCTCTTCATGATTGACTGCGATACATAAATCTTCTGTATATACATTGAAGATGTCTCAACAGCATAATCATTAACCTTGCCCACTTTTTCTTTATCTATGGTTATGACCTGTTTGTTAATCACTTCGTAATTGATCTGAATAATCTCTTTCAACCTGACTAAATCACTGGGATCAACTAGTACGTCATGGTCATTTACTATGTAACCGTTAGGTACAACGTCCCTGATATCCTGATATAAAAGTATTAGCCTAGTCTTATTAAACTTGTCTTCGCAGAAAAATCCTTCAATCTTGAAGTTATTAGGATTAATAATCGGCTTCAATATATTAGCCACTGGCGCCCCAGTTCTTAACGATAAGACAGATTTGTTGGATATAAGTGATGCGCTGAGTTGAAGCATAGTTATATGATATTATACTCGGCTATAGCTAAAGGAATGGTTTACTTTTAATAATTAACTTAATAAGGCCTAAATTAAATAAGCAAATAGCCATGACAATTGAATACACTACACATAATCTTGATGAGACCCTAAAGTTTGCCCAGAGTATAGGTAAACAGCTTCATGGTGGTGAGGTAATTGAGCTAGTCAGTGACCTTGGCGGCGGGAAAACAAGCTTTACCAAAGGTCTAGTCCAAGGGGCAGGATCAAAAGATACGGCCAAGAGTCCAAGTTTTACTTTAGAGAACGAGTACACGGCTAATGATTTAATAATTCATCACTTGGACTTTTACCGTTTGGAAGATCCGGGCACAATGAGCAATATGCTCGAAGAGTCCATTAGTGACCTAAAGTCAGTTACGGTAATAGAATGGGCCGGCATAGTCGAAGATGTCTTGCCTGCGAGTAGACTTAGGATTGAAATATTGTCTCCAGGAGAAAATGATCGTATATTCAAAATTGATTATCCTGAAAGCTATAGTTATTTATTAAACTTAACAAGTTAAGAATATGCATATTATATCTATACGAACAGATAAACCAGAAGCTGAACTTGGTTTTTTTGATAATCAGCAGCAACTTGACTACCTTGTCTGGCAAGCCCATAGACAGTTATCTCAAACTATTCATATAAAAATCGAGGATTTACTTAGGCAAAACAGCTCATATTTAAAAGACCTAGAAGGAATAGTAGTCTTTAAGGGTACGGGTAGCTTTACCGGCCTGAGAATCGGCATCAGTGTAGCCAACGCGCTCGCATACAGCCTCAAAATACCAATTGTTTCGTCACTTAGTGATAATTGGATCGAATTAGGCATAAAAAGAATAATGTCTAATGAAAACGAAAATGTAGCTATGCCAGAATATGGCGCAGATCCACATATTACCCAGGCAAAAAAGTAATATTATTAGCGACAATTTGACCAAATAAAGCAAGCCAGCTATATTTATATCTTAGGAACATAGCAAATTTGAGAGGCTATCATCCTAACTTGTTACCCGTAAAATTAATATTAATTCGACTTCCGAGATAAGTTAGACGACAATATTTTCTTTGATCTATTTAAAGAAGGCTAGAGAAGTGAAAGCGATTGCCTTTTCGTAAGATAAAGAAAAACAGACACATCCTAACTTGTCTCAGTTATAGAAAGGACAAAACATGATCGAAGCAGTGTTAGCTGTAGTAGGTCTTGCTATTGGCTTTGGTGCCAGTACGACCATAAATAAACAGCGCATGGGCTCAGCTGAGGAGAAAGCCCAGAAAGAATTAGATAAAGCTAAAAAAGAGGCCAATAAGCTAGTTAATGAAGCTCGTGAAGAGGCCAATAAGGCCGCTGAAGAAAGTAGAAAAGACGAGCAGTCAAGGCGTAAAGAACTTAAAGATCTAGAACAAAGGCTAATTGGCCGTGAAGAAAACTTAGACAAGAAGCTAGACGAACTAGACAAGAGAAACGAATCACTTCGCAAAAGCGAAGACGAGGTCGAGCAGCTTAAGAATGAAATTCGTGCCATACGTACAAAACAGCAAGAAAAGCTAGAAAAGATTGCTAAGCTCAGCAAAGCAGAAGCAACAGATAAGCTAATGGAGATGACCGAGAAGGACATTAAGAATGACCTTCTAGGTCTAATTAATAAAAAACAAAATGAAGCTAGAGACAGCGCTGAAGAACAGGCAGCTCTAATCATTACCAGTGCTATGGAGAGAATGGCCAGTGAGGTTACAGCTGAGCGTACGGTCACAAGCATTAAGCTTGAAGACGAAGAAATGAAGGGTCGCATTATTGGTAAGGAAGGCCGTAATATCCAGGCTTTGCAACGTGCTACAGGCGTGGATATTTTGGTTGACGACACTCCAGGTTACGTAGTTTTGAGTAGCTTTGATCCTGTAAGGCGTGAAGTAGCCAGACAGACACTAGAAATGCTCATGAAAGACGGAAGAATTCATCCAGGTAGAATTGAGGAGGTCGTTGAAAAGGCGCAAAAGGCTGTAGAAAAAGATGTTATTAGAGCCGGTGAAGATGCAGCCAGAGAAGTTGGTGTTATTGGTATGCCAAAAGAAATACTGCAACTGCTTGGTGAACTTAAGTACAGAACTAGTTATGGTCAGAACGTACTTAAACACTCAACTGAAATGGCACATATTGCCGGCATAATTGCAGAAGAAGTTGGTGCAGATGTTAAAACAACCAAGTACGCTGCCCTTGTCCATGATTTAGGTAAAGCCTTAACTCATAAAATTGAGGGTAAGCATCACCACATATCTGGGGAGATACTTCGTAAGTATGGTGCTCCTGAGGCCGTAGCTTTGGCTGCAGAGCAACATCATGATGATGTAGAAGCAACTAGCGTTGAAGCGTTAATAGTCCGCACAGTCGACGCTATAAGCGCTTCTAGGCCTGGTGCTAGAAACATTAGTTCAGAGAACTTTGCAGAACGAATGAAAGATCTTGAAAACGTTGCTAACAGTTTCAATGGCGTAGATAAGTCTTACGCAATTAGCGCTGGTCGTGAAGTTAGGATATTTGTAAGACCAGAAAAGATAGATGATTTAAGCGCAATCAAGCTATCTCGCGATATAGCCACTAAGATCGAATCTACAATGCAATATCCAGGTACAATCAAAGTTAACGTTATTCGCGAAACACGAGCAGTCGAATTCGCTAAGTAGGAAAGAAATACTTTATGAACATTCTCTACATTGGAGACATAATGGGAGAAGTGGGAGTAGAGGTTGTTGAAGCTGTTTTACCCGAGCTCATAAAAAAAGAATCGATAAATTTCGTCATAGCTCAGGGCGAGAATGTCACGGATGGTCGTGGTCTGAGTGTTAAAGATCTACGTAGGCTACAGAAGACTCATATAGACTTTTTGACAGGCGGTAACTGGACGCCATACCAAGACGAATTATGGCCGCTGCTCAAGGATGATAACGAGCCAGTTATTGCTCCTGCCAATTACTTAGAAATGGAGTATGGCAAAGGCTTTAAGTATGTAACTAAAGACAATAAAAAGATCTTAGTTATTAGTCTGCTTGGTCGCATAGTTGGAAAAGATTCAGATAAAAAAATGGCTAATCCTCTTCAGAAGATAGACTCAATTCTTCAGGAACAAGTAGATGTCGGTAAGGACGCAATCGTCGTAAACCTGCATGGAGATTACAGTAGCGAAAAAGTCATCATTGGCCATTACTTAGATGGAAGAGTTAGTCTAGTTGTTGGTGATCATTGGCATGTACCTACAGCTGACGCCAGAGTACTTCCTAAAGGCACTGCACATATTACAGACGTTGGTATGTGTGGTGCGCTAAACGCATCACTAGGCATAAAACTTGAAAGCGTAATCCCCCGCTGGCGTGATGGAATACAAACACGCAACTTACTTGAGAGTGATGGTCCAAAACAGTTTAATGCGGTATTAGTTGATGTTTTGGGACAAAATAAGGCCGGCAATATCAAGCAAATTCAAATCGAACTTTAGTTATAATTGGTAATTAGAGGGTAATTTAGATATAATCAATCTGTTATTTCGGGGTGTGGCGCAGTTGGCTAGCGCGCCGCGTTTGGGACGCGGAGGCCGGAGGTTCGAGTCCTCTCACCCCGACCAAGTATTTTTACCTCTGTCGAACAGAGTATTTTTATTTCTTAAGACTCATTCAGCCATATACAAAAATAAAAACAAAGAATAGAATTAGACTAATATGGCTTTTGCAATATTTATTATAATTATCATCCTAGTATTATTCCTGATAACTGGAGTCAGGGTTGTTAACCAATATCAAAGAGGTGTTGTATTTCGATTAGGCAAGCTTAGTGGAAAAGTTAAAGAGCCAGGGCTAAAACTAATAATTCCTCTAGTTGATAGAATGGACCGAGTAAGTCTAAGAATAGTTACCTTACCGGTTGATTCGCAACAGATAATTACTAAAGATAATGTATCAATTGACGTTGCCGCAGTTGCTTATTATCAGGTTCAAGACCCAACTAAATCCATAGTCGCGATTGAAAACGTTGGTGATGCCACTTATCAAATTGCCCAGACAACGGTGAGAAACGTTGTCGGCCGAAGCTCGCTTGATGAGGTACTTAGTCAAACTAGTAAGATCAATGAATCCATTAAGGCCATACTAGATAAAACAATTGCTGAGTGGGGTATATATGTAAGTGCCGTTGAACTCAAAGATATTAAGCTGCCAGAAAGTATGCAAAGTGCCATGTCCGCAGAAGCCCAAGCAGAAAGAGAAAAGCGAGCAAAAATAATAGCTGCCGAAGGTGAGGCCTTGAGCGCTGCGAAATTAGCTGAAGCAGCTGATGTAATTGCTAAGCATCCAATAGCGCTTCAGTTACGAAACCTACAAGTTTTAACGGAAATATCTTCGGATAAGAACAGTACAATAATATTCCCGGCTCAATTCATGGATACAGTACAAAGCGTCAAGAACTTCATGTCCAAAGAGCAAACCGAAAGCCAGATCCATTAAAAAGTTACGTTAAAACTAGCTCAATAATTCAGCGCGTCGCTTTTGGGACGCGGAGACCGGAGGTTCGAGTCGTCTCGGCCTAACCAACTATTTAAACTCTGTAAAAATATTGAGCAAGTATATAAATTATTATATAATAACTATATGGCAGGCGAGGACATCAAGCATAATCAATTACCAGAACATGGGCGCGAATTAAAGCCATATCAAGAAGATGGCCTTCGTGCTATAGAACAGGCGCGCTACGAAGCAATTCCAAGCGGATATTTGAACTGGGCAAATGGCCTAGATAAATCTGAAGTTGTCGCTCATAGCGTTAAAAAATATTTAGAAGACTATCCTAGTGGTAGGGCACTTATTTTAGGGCACCATAACAATACACTTCGACAATTGAGTGAAAGCTTTGGAAGGGTAATTAATGCCTATAGCAGTGGCCACATGTTTGGTCAAGAATTGGAAGACCGTGGACGTGTGGTGTTCGCAAGTTTTCAAGTAATGAATCGTAAATTAGGCAATGGGCATGTTTTTGAGGCTTTTAATCCACATGAATTTGGCTATGAGGTCATAGATGAATTACACAATGGACCTGCGCCAACTCATCGTAAAGTTATAGATTATTTTCAAGCTTCATTTAAGCTAGGCTTAACCGCTCCACCAAAACTAAGTGGCAGGCAAGATATTAGTGAAATATTTGGGCATGAGCTGAATGCAATATCACTAGAAGACGCCATTTCTAAAGGCTGGTTAGCAAAGCCCTCATAAATAACGTGCATGCCAGAATATTCAAGATATACATATTATTTTGGCAATAATCAATACTGCGTAACTGAAAGGCTATACGTGCACGACGCATTTAATGGAGCATAACTAACAGGTATTTTTAGCTTGCTTCTTCAATTTCTTGAACAAAAACTAATAATTTAAATACTTTACAATATAAGATATTATTTAACAGATCTTTATTTAAAGAGTAAAGATGGCGATATACTTAAGACTAGATAAATCAATTAAACTAAACTATATATTCCGGGGTGTAGCGCAGTCTGGTAGCGTGCAGCGTTCGGGACGCTGAGGTCGCTGGTTCAAATCCAGTCACCCCGACCAGACGTTAATTCAATCTTTGAAGCTAGTCCTGCTCTCAATGAGCAATAAGAACAACGATTAGTAGCTGTTTAAGTTATTATATTTAACGTTTATACATTAGAATAATAGATAAATTCCAAGACAATGTTTTGGAGGTAATAATCATAAAAGAAGGAATATTTTTTAATGGGTTTATCAAACGAATCTATAAGTGATAATGATCAAGCAGCAGAGGAAAAAGAAACAATGACATTTATGGTCACAATGCCAATGCATAAGTATTTAGCTGCGCTAGCCTTAGTTAAACGAAGACAAACAAATCTTAATGTTGTGACAGAAGAAGCATTTGACACCGAACACCGAATCCAACAAGGCTATGACGATGGCTTCGGACACCCCAAGAGAGATAAACCCGATTCGGATATACATATTATTCACAGAGACACACTTGAATTTTTACATATGGCAAACCCTGACACTCCCTCGCTATAGTCTTTTTATGATTAAGTCTTAAATAAAGCTATTTGTCACTCAGACAAATTAAAAGAGCATAAATCTATTTGTAAGTATTTGGCGTACAATTAAACAAACCTATGGATCTATTAATAACCCTAGTTGTAACTTTCATCATTCTGATTATTAATGAGCTGTGGTGGCGAAAACGTGACGTACACGGTGAGTTTAGCCGTAAATTCGTTCACGTAACAGTAGGCTGCTACGTTGCCTTTTGGCCTTTCTATTTATCTTGGACGCAAATTGAACTTTTAAGCGTAGCGTTCTTCGTGGTTGTCGCCTTATCTAAATACTTAAATCTATTTCATGCTATAAATAGTGTCCAGCGTCCAACATGGGGAGAGCTGTTTTTTGCTCTTTCTGTAGGGATTATAGCTCTTATGACCCACGACAAATGGATATATGCAGCCTCGGTTCTGCAGATGGCTCTAGCCGATGGATTAGCTGCCATTATCGGCATACGATTTGGTAGGAAAGTAAGCTACCGAATCCTAGGTCATACAAAGAGCATAGTTGGCACATTGACTTTCTTCATTGTCTCGTTCTTAATTTTGGTAGCCTTTGAGCACTTTGGAAAAATTCACTTAAGTCTAGCATGGATGGTTATAGCCAGCGCGCTTGCCTGTATCTTAGAAAACGTGGCCGCTTATGGTCTGGACAATTTACTCGTGCCGTTAGTCGTTGCTTTCTTACTCATCCACCATTAGTGGCTTAATTGAATGCGCTCTTAGGGCATTAAAGATTACGAAGATATCAACTACTTCTTGAGCAATTGCTCCATACAATGGTTTAAACTTACCGGTTGCAAACACTAGCATAAGAATAAGGCTTAAGAAGATACCTATTAATATACTCTGATTGGCAATTGAAAAAGTCTTCTTAGCGATGTCTTTGGCTGTAGCAACCCGGCCTATATCATCAAGCATAATAACCATATCGGCAGATTCACTGGCAGCAGTTGAGCCCTTTGCGCCTAGTGCTATACCCACGTCTGAAGTTGTTAGCACTGGTGCATCGTTAACTCCGTCACCTACAAAAACTATTGGTCTAGGCTTTAACTTCTCAATTATGTGAAGTTTGTCTGCGGGAAGAGCTTCAGCTTCTACTTTATCTATGCCGATAGCCTTTGCAACTAGTTTAGCCGCAACTTTGTTGTCACCAGTTACCATAAGTATATTGTTAACCCCGAGTCTTTCCAGTGCTCCAATTGTAGGTTTAGATTTTGATCTAATTTCATCAGTAAACTCAATCACACCAATTAACTCGCCGTCATTGGCCACATACGTTGCCGTGCTGTCTATACTAGCCTCTTTAAATCGATTTGGCAGGCTTACTCCATTTTCTTCAAGAAGCTTAAGGCTGCCTACTAATATTGCCTTACCTTTAATTGAAGCCTTTAGACCTAGCCCGGAGACTTCTTCTAAGTGCTTAGCTTTAATTAATTTAACTTTTTTAAGCTTAGCATCGGTCAGTATTGCTTTACTTAGAACGTGATTTGAATTTTGCGCCAAACTGGCTGCTAGTCTTAATACATCTTCATTTTTAGCTTTATCAAAAGATTTGATATTTTTTACGCTCAGCTCACCAGTAGTTAACGTGCCAGTTTTATCAAAAGCAAAGGTCTTAGCTTCGGCTAGTCTTTCCATTGTTCCGCCATTTTTAATGATTATGCCATAATGACTTGCCCTGGCCATACCACTAATTAAAGCTATCGGTGCAGCGAGTATGAGTGGGCAGGGCGTAGCTACAATAATTACTTCCAGAAACCTTATAGCATGGCCACTAAGTACCCAGACGGCCAGTGCGATGGCGTAGGCAGTAACGGTAAAGGGTAAGCTATAGCGATCTGCCAGTCTGACAAAAGGAGACTGTGATTTACTAGCTCCCGTCACCATTTTCACTATTTGCTGGTATTGGCTGTCATCATAAGTTGCCGTGGCTTTAGCGGTAATTGCGCCATCTGTATTAATTGTTCCACTAATTATTGACTCACCATTTTCTTTTAGAATAGGTAGGCTTTCACCGGTTACTAGAGCTTCATTAAAGTTGGCTCTTCCTTCTATAATGATTGCGTCAACTGGAACTACCTCGCCTGGCTTAATAACAATCTTATCGCCCAGGTTAATGTCCTGAACGTTCACGGTTAAAGTTTTGCCTTTTTTAATTACAGTAGCTGTTCTCGGAGCATTTGATATTAAGCTATCTAATTCACTTTGTGCACTCTTCTCGGCGTAGTCTTCGAGTGTTTCTCCTCCAGTCAGCATTATGACTACAACTATGGCTGCCCAATACTGTTTTAACAATACAGAGGCAACTATAGCCGTAATGGCTAATATATCTATTCCGTAAGTTCCAGTCCTCACGTCCTCAAACATACCCCAAAGCAGTGGTAAGACTTCTACGATAGAAACTACCGCTAATATCCAATGAGCTATTGTAGGCTGCTTAAGTAGTTGCAAAATTAAGCTGACAACTAAAGCAACCATAGCCACAGCAAATAACTTATAGTTTTTAATAAACTTGAAGACTTTTTTCATTAGTAATAAATGGCCTCAACCCTAAAATGTTTTACTTAATAAATAGTATATCAATTTAACACGTAAATATCTCTATGACTATTAAGGTCATAGAGCAAAAATAACACTTGGGATAAACTTAATATAGGAAAAAAAGTATTCCGCGTGACAGGGTTCTTTTTGTTTTGATTTTCATAGAATCCATTGTGCGCATTACCTGGTAGTCTACTTTTATGCATAAGCTTTGTCAAATATCTTACATACAAAATTAAGCGGAATATATTCTGAAAATAATTAACAAGTTATGCTTTGCTGAAATAATAAAACAACTAAGTCTAATTTTCATGGGGCGAACGATGGGGCTCGAACCCACGGCCTTCGGAACCACAACCCGACGCTCTAACCAACTGAGCTACGCTCGCCATGAAACAGAGGTGATTATACCTCAAGATAACATTTTTATCAAAGTCTAGATAGATACAATGCCTAGGCCGTTTAAAAAGAAGACATGTCAAGCCAGAACCCAAGAAATTTCGAATACCACCAATAGACAACAATCAACTAAGAGTATTTTTTTATAATCTTAAACCTATATGCAGTTGAACATTAGTACTTACTGAATACAAGACGTAAATTTATGAAGGTCCAATAATACC
>Ga0302307_10000403_pt1 | contig 31007 bp, 19 predicted proteins | sample III_Palsa_E3_2_FD_200530 | JGI IMG/M metagenome (GOLD analysis project Ga0302307, IMG submission 200530) | Peat permafrost microbial communities from Stordalen Mire near Abisko, Sweden - III_Palsa_E3_2 | ecosystem: Environmental > Terrestrial > Soil > Palsa > Peat permafrost | place: Sweden... | reverse complement strand
GATGATCCGAAATCCGTTCTTCATCACAGCAGTGCATACCTGCACGCTCGTAGAGCCGAGCAGCATGAACTCGGCGGCGTCCTTCCAGGTGCTGATACCGCCGATACCCGACACCGGCACTTTGGCGGTGACAGGGTCCTGTGCGATGGTCGTCAGCATTTTCAGCGCGATAGGCTTGACTGCCGGACCGCAATAACCGCCGAAGGTCGATTGGCCGGCTACATTGGGGTTGGGGATGAAGGTATCCAGGTCGACGCCCGTGACGGACTGGATGGTATTGATGAGGGAGAGGGCCTGGCTGCCTGCCTCTACGGCGGCACGGCCTGTCGGTACGACGGAGTGTACGTTGGGGGTCAGTTTGGTGATCACGGGAATGGTAGCCACCTCCATCACCCATTCCACCACGAGGCGGGCAATTTCCGGGTCCTGGCCAACGGCCGCGCCCATTCCTCTTTCCGTCATCCCGTGCGGGCAGCCAAAATTAAGCTCCAGGCCATGGGCGCCGGTATCTTCTACCTTTTTGATCAGCTCGTGCCAGCTTTGGCGGTCATTATCCGCCATCAGCGAGACGACCATCGCCCGGTCCGGGAAGAGACGGATACATTCCCTGATCTCTTTGAGGTTGATGTCCAGGGGCCGGTCACTGATCAGCTCGATATTATTCAGGCCCATGACGCGGCTGCCATGATAGTCGACGGCGGAGTAGCGGGAAGAGACATTCTTTACCTGGCTGCCGAGCGTCTTCCAAACCACGCCGCCCCATCCGGCTTCGAAGGCACGCAGGACATTGACCAGTTTGTCGGTAGGGGGCGCGCTGGCGAGCCAGTAGGGGTTAGGGCTGCGGATGCCGAGGAAATCAGTGCTGAGATTGGCCATAGACAGTGGTTTGCCTTATTAAGCAACATGCTGATTGGAATACCAGTCTTTTACTTCAGTAACAATCTTATTTAAACTATTGTCATTTAATTCCTCGACGTCGTTTTTGGCAGTATCAAATACTAACTGACCATCTTCTGAAGGCTTCTTAATCCATTTATAATAGCCATGGTCATTTTTATTATCAAACATTACCAGGAGTGCAGGGAAGGCTATGTTTTTATATTCTTTGCTTAAGGAATCATTTAAATTCTCCTTGCCATTATTGTAGGATTTTACCTCTACACCAAAAAGCCTGCCTGTTTGTTTTTGGTTTTCACCAATATCAATTAAATAATCGAACAATGGCTCTTGGAAATTTGGCTCATTTATGATCAACTCAGCAAGTCTGGAGAAATAGACATATCCTAACTTCTCCGCCCGCCATTCATTAAAATCTTTTTTGCTTTCCATCGACATTAATTAAAGGATGATACAAATTTCGTCATTTCACGTCTATTATCCCAATACGCTGCTACTTCTTTCCAAAGAAGTTCTATATTAGCGCTATTGACAGGGTATTTCGTTATCACACCATTGACATTCATTGCTTTATCCAGGTTATTAGCAGAAATCAGATAACCTTTTTCTTCGATCTCATCGATTCCAAAGATGTACACCGGTAATACAAACTTGCTTAATTCTGCAATCTCGTCCTTATCAATGGTAATCCTCATTCTATCTCCTTCCGGGTAATAGCCAAGCGTTGTTGTCTTGACACCGGCATAAAAGAATCCCTTAAAAAAATATTGCAATAGGTCAACATGAAAATCAACTGTTTGAAATTTGTCGCCCAAAAATGTAGGATCCAATAAAAAGCCTTTACTGGCAATGTTGCGGCTTGCAAATATATTTTCTCCTCTTTTGCCTATTCTGTTGCTCATGCTTATTTCGTATTTCGCGGTGAAATACAAAATTAAAAATCATTTCGTATTTAACTTTTTGAGATATTGAATGTGCGTGATGCAAATACTGGTGAGGAACCTAGTCTCGTTCCATGACCGGAAGATTGTTGACAAACTGCAAAATGGCTGCAGCCGCGTCTTTCCCGGCCTGTACGGCATCGACGACTTCCTTGCCGCCATTGACACAGTCGCCGCCGGCAAACACGCCCGCTATACTCGTTCCGCCCCCCGCATCCACTTTCACCTTCCCGCGGTCATGGCCCAGACCGGCATCGCCGACCAGCACGCCAAACGGCACCTGCCCCGCAGCCTTGATAACCATGTCCACTTCCAGCGTCACCGTCTCGCCTGTATCGACAGGCGAACGCCGGCCGGAGCTATCCGCATCACCCAGCCGCATCCGGCTGCAAACCAACCCGGTCAGCCTGCCGTTATCACCAATAGCAGCCTTAGGCGCTGTCAGCCAAAGTATCCGGCAGCCGTCGAGCCGTGCAATATTAAGCTCAGTCTCCGTGCAAGGCATTTCGGCTTCGGTACGCCGGTAGACCAGCGTCACTTCGCTTGCTCCTAATCGCCGGGCCTGGGTGGCCGCGTCAATGGCAGTCATGCCCATGCCGATCACCGCTACCTTATCGCCAACCGGCACCGAGGGATAGCCGTTAGCCCGAATATCGTAAATGAAATGAATGGCATCGACAACACCGGAGAGGTCTTCCCCCGGGATGTCCAGCCGCCGGGCGACACCTACACCGAAAGCCAAAAAAACAGCATCGTATTCCCGCCGCAGCTGATCCAGGCTGATATCGCGCCCGAGCGCTTGCCCATATTGAATTTTGATCCCGCCAATAGAAAGAATATAATTCAGCTCATCTTCACAAAACTCCGGCGTGACCTTATAGGCGGCAATGCCATAGGTCATTAGTCCGCCGCCCTTCAGCTCCTTTTCATAGATCGTCACCTCAACACCTGCCCGCGCCAGAACATGCGCGCAGCTCAATCCCGAAGGCCCGGCCCCCACAATGGCCACTTTTCGGCCTGTCGGTGCTGCCCGCTGAAACAGCGGCCATTGCCCGTCAATAGCCTTTTCTGTCGAATACCGTTGCAGGCGCGCGATGGGAATGGGCTCTTCTTCCATCAGGTTGTATACACAGGAGCCTTCACAAAGCTTTTCTACCGGGCAGACGCGGCTGCAGCCACCACCCATGATATTGGCGCTAAAAATCGTATGAGCGGACCCTTTCAGGTTATCCGTGGTGATCTGCTGAATGAATTTGGGTACATCGATCCCGGTAGGACAGCTCTTCGTACACGGAGCATCATAACAGAACAGGTAGCGGTTGGCATCAACCAGCGCCGCATCCCGCGTTTCGAACGGGGGATGGATATCGCTGAAATTCTGCGCATACTCGGGGTCGGTAAGCCGGTGGTTGGAAATGGCCATAAGAATAGGTTTACAATTCCGTTAGTTTTCCGTAGGTCTCCGGCCGCCGGTCACGGAAGAACTGCCATACGTTCCGCACCTCTTCTATCTTGTCGAGATCGAAACGGGCGATGAGCAATTCGTCCTTGCTGTCGGAAGCCACGGCGAATATCTGTCCCCTGGGATCGACAAAATAAGAGCTGCCGTAAAACCGGCCCAGGTTCCAGGGTTTTTCTTCGCCGACGCGGTTGATACAGCCCATGTAATACCCATTGGCTGCTGCGTGGGCCGGTTGCTCCAAATTCCATAAATATTGTGACAACCCCGCCACCGTAGCGGAAGGATTGTAGACGATCTCGGCCCCATTAAGCCCCAGACAGCGGGCTCCGTCCGGGAAATGGCGGTCATAGCAGATATACACGCCGACTTTCGCATACCGCGTCTGGAAAACGGGATAGCCCAAATTGCCGGGTTTGAAGAAAAACTTCTCCCAGAAACCGGAGGTATGCGGAATATGATTCTTCCGGTATTTGCCCAGGTAGGTTCCGTCGGCATCGATGACGGCAGCAGTATTGTACAATACGCCGGGCGCCTCTTTTTCGTACACCGGGACGATCATGACCATATTGTATTTCCTGGCATATTCAGCCATGCGGTAGGTCGTCGGTCCGGGTACGCTCTCTGCGGACTCGTACCACGCGCTGTTCTGGCCGGGACAGAAATAGGGGGTATTAAAGATCTCCTGCAGGCAAAGGATCTGCACGCCTTTTTCGCCTGCTTCTTCGATGTACGGCAGGTGCTTTTGTACCATGGCTTCCTTGATCTCTTCGATCGTGCCTTCGCCTTCGGTCTTCGGAAGGCTCATCTGGATCAGACCTGATGTAATGATTCTGGGCATTCGTATGATGGTTTTCGTTTGCGATTTATTTTTGAGCGTGGCGGTGTTCAGATGATGCCACTGACTTTGTTCCGCGGAATAAATTTTCCATTTCCTTTTTCGACCAGGCATTTTCCGTTGTCGATGGCAACCTTTCCGCGCAGCAGCACGGTCTTCACCTTGCCCGTGACCTCCCAACCCTCATAGGCGGAGTAATCGACATGCATGTGATGGGTAGCGGCGGACAGCGTATGCTGTTCCAACGGATCGAACAAAACGATATCGGCGTCACTGCCCGGAGCAATGGTGCCCTTGCGGGGAAACATACCGAAGATCCTGGCCGGGTTGGTGCAGGCCACTTCGACATATTTGTTCAGGCTGATACGGCCCTTATGTACACCCTCGCTGTACAGCAGCTCCATCCTGTTCTCGATGGCTGGATGGCCGTTCGGGATTTTAGAGAAATCCTTTTCCCCCATCAGCTTCTGCTGCCACATGAAAGGGCAGTGGTCGGTGGCTACCACATTGACGAGGCCCTGGTTGATGCCGGCCCACAGGGTCTCCTGGTCTTTTTTCTGCCGCAGCGGCGGGCTCATCACCCATTTGGCGCCTTCGAAATCCTTTTCATATAATGAGGCGTCCAGCAGCAGGTATTGAATACAGGTTTCCACAAATACTTTCTGGTTGCGCCGGGTCGCATTGCGCACGGCATTGAGGGCCCCTTCGCAGGTGAGGTGTACGATGTATCCGGGGCAGCCCGTATAGTTGGCAATATCCGCGAATCGACTTGAGGCTTCGGCCTCCGTGACTTCCGGCTGGGAAAGATAATGATACAGGGGAGAGAGTTTACCTTCCGCGCGGTGTTTGGCAATCAGGTAATCGATCATATCCCCATTGGTGGCATGCACCGTCACGATGCCGCCTTGCCGTTTTACCTCCTGCATCAGCGCGGTCATCTGCCGGTCATCGATCATGAGCGCGCCCTTATAGGCCATGAAGGTTTTAAAGGAAGTGATCCCCTGTTCGACCATTTCCGCAATCTCCGCACGCGTAGCCTCATTATAATCGGTGACGGCCATATGAAAGCCATAGTCACCCACCGCGTTCCCCAAAGCCCGGCCGTTCCATTCCGCCAGCGCCTCCTTTAGCGAATGCCCCTGGCGCTGCAGCACAAAATCGATCACCATCGTCGTGCCGCCGAACAGGGCCGCCCGCGTACCGGTCTCATGTGTATCGCTGGAGAAGGTGCCCATGAAAGGCATATCCAGGTGGACATGCGGGTCGATCCCACCGGGCATCACCAGCAAACCCGTCGCATCGATCACTTGAGCGGCGGTTGCCGCCAACACGTACCCCACAGCGACAACGGTCTCTCCTTCGATGAGCACGTCGCCGATATAATTGTCTGTCGCAGTGACGACGCGACCGTTCTTAATCAACAGAGACATAATTTACCTCTTTATAATTTACAATAAGCCTGGATGTCCTCATCGATACCCAATAGCTGCCTCCGGCGACAAAGAAGCCGACAAACCACGCATAGCTGTATATACCAACGATCCAGGCCGGCAGGCTGCCCGCCGGGATCACTCCGATGGTCACCAGGAAACCGGGCACATTCGGAAGGATACCCATGAGCAGGCATACTATGGCTTTACGGTTGAATCCACCGCTAAACTGATAAGCCCCATTTTCTTCATACAGATCCTTAACAGATAACTGTTGCCGCCGAATAAGATAATAATCGGTGATCAGTATCCCGCCTACCGGCCCCAGCAGGCTGGAATAACCGACGAGCCACGTAAAGATATAACCGCCCGGATCGGCGACCAGTTTCCAGGGCAGGATCAGCACACCGATGATACCCGTGATCAGCCCGCCCGTCCGGAAATTGATCCTGGCCGGTGAAAGGTTGGCGAAATCATTGGCCGGACTGACAATATTAGCAGCGATATTGGTAGCGAGGGTCGACAAGGCGACGGCTAACATGGCAATGCTGACCAGCAGCCTGCTATCAAATCTTCCTGCCAGCGCAACGGGATCCCAGATGGTAGTGCCGAAAATGATAGTAGTGGCGGAGGTGACGACGACACCGATAAAGGCGAACAGGGTCATAGAGGACGGCAGGCCGATGGCCTGGCCTCTGATCTGCGCCCGCTGGCTGACCGCATAACGGGTGAAGTCGGGTATATTCAACGAAAGCGTCGCCCAGAACCCTACCATTCCCGTCAGCCCGGGAATAAAGAAGGCCCAGAAGGCAGCGCCTGAGGTAAAACGGGATGGGATGGCGAGGATCGGTCCCAGCCCACCGTGGACATGAGAAATGGCCCAGTACAATAACGCCAACGCGGCCAGCGGTAAAAAAAACGCTTTAAACACCAGTAGCTTGCGAATGGAGTCCACCCCCAACCACACGACATACATATTCACCAGCCAGAATACCGCAAAGCATATTCCTGGCCCTGTCGCCAATCCCCACGAAGCCGGCAGCAACATGGGCAGATGCTCAAGGGCCGGGATCCACAACCGCAACATTTGATAAAGAGCGAACCCGCCGATCCAGGTCTGGATACCAAACCAACCGCAGGCCACGATAGCGCGCAGCATGGCGGGAATATTCGCGCCCCGGACCCCAAAGCTGGCCCTGGCGAATACGGGAAAGGGGATACCATATTTTGCACCGGCGCGCCCGTTGAGGATCATCGGCACCAACACGATGCTATTGCCCAGGAAGATGGTGATGATCGCCTGCCACCAGCTCATACCGCCGCCGATGAGAGAACTGGCCAGCATATAGGTAGGTATGCAGAGGCTCATGCTGATCCATAATGCGGCATAGTTCCAGGTTGTCCAGGTCCTTTTCGCCGCGGGCACGGGCGCCAGGTCTTCGCTGTACAAAGAGCGGTTGTCCATAAGCGAAATCAATTTATTTATTCGGTGACATGGGCATCGGCAATCGTCAGGGCCTCGCTGATGATGGCGAGACCTTCGTCGACCTGTTCACGCGTAACGCTTAACGGCGGTGCAATAAAGACATAGTTCCACCGCACGAAGGCATACATCCCGAGCTGCCTGATCCGGGCGCCTACCTGGCTCATGACGGTCAATTCTTCCGGCTTTGCATTATAAGGCGCCATCGGTTCTTTGGTGACGCGGTTCTTGACCACTTCGATACAGCCCAGCAGACCGGTATTGCGAAAGTCCCCGATACAGGGATGCCGCTGCTGAAGGATGGCAACCTGCTGGTCGACATAACGACCCATGGCCGCAGCATTAGCGATCAGCCCCTCATCCTCATAGATCTTCATCACTTCGAGCCCGGCTGCGCAGGCTACCGGATGGGCCGAATAGGTCAGACCGAGCCATAACACCCGGTCATTGAAATGTTCGGCTATTTTGTCGGTGACGATGAGAGCGCCCAGCGGGATATAACCGGCGGTGATGCCTTTGGCGGTGGCGATCATATCGGGAACGATGCCATGCAGTTCGGCGGCGAACCATTTGCCCGTGCGGCCGAAACCGCTCATCACCTCGTCCATGATCAGCAGGATACCGTGTTTATCGCAGAGGGCCCGAACTTTTTGGAGATAGTCCGGCGGGTATTTGATACAGCCCGACGTACCGCTCTCTCCTTCCATGAGGATAGCGGCAATATTGCCCGAGCCTTCGAATTCGATGATCCTTTCGATGTGCGATACACATTCCCGGTGGCAGCTTTGTATTTCCTTCCCCCAGGGACATCTATAACAGTAAGGATCTTCGACATGTACAAAATTAGGCGCCTGTTGTGCGTCCGAAGGCAGCTTGCGGGGATCTCCGCCGGCAGACATGGCGCCATAGGAGGCGCCATGAAAGGCACGGTAGCGGGCGATGATTTTATGTCTGCCCGTGTAGAGCCTGGCGAGTTTTATAGCATTGTCGATAGCCGAAGCGCCATCGGTAGTGAACAGCGTCTTCTGCAGATTGCCCGGAGTGACCTCCGCCAGCTTCTTTCCCAATTCACCACGGGCCTTTGTTACGCAGCCGGGGGTGACATAGCTGACCTCCTGCATCTGGCGCATCACGGCCTCGGCTACGCGGGGATGCCCGTGACCGATATTGACATTCATCAGACCCGAGGAGAAGTCGATATACCGTTTACCGTCATAGTCATACAGGTAGACGCCTTCGGCGCGTTGCACCGCGATGGGATCGAGACCTTTTTGTTTGCTCCAGGAAAAGAGCGTGTAATCCAGGTTGTCCTGGACGATCTCTTTTGTTTCGGAAAGGGTAGATGGTGATGGCATATCAAATAAAAGTTTACATAAATAATGATAATGCTTTAGGAGATAGCATTTTAACTCATCCAGTTAATCCCCGCTTCGGGGTTCCATTTGACGGTGCTCTTCTTCAGCCGGGTCCAGAATTCGATAGAGCTTTTGCCGGTGATATCGCCTACGCCGAATTTGCTCTCGTTCCAGCCGCCGAAAGAAAAGGGTTCCCTGGGTACCGGAACACCCACGTTAACCCCGACCATGCCGGCACTGGCGCGGTCGATGACATAGCGGGCAAAGGCGCCGTTCTGCGTAAAGACGGAGGCCGCATTGCCGTATGGGCTGGCGTTTTCGATGGCGATGGCTTCGTCCAGCGTAGCCACCCGCATGATGCTGATGACGGGTCCGAAGATCTCTTCGGTTGCTACCGCCATATCGGGCCGGACATGGTCGATGACGGTAGGACCTACGTATGTGCCATGCTCTTTACCCGGGACGGTATATCCCCTGCCGTCGACCAGGATCTTTGCGCCCTGCTGTTCTGCTTCGGTAATATATTTTTCGATCCGGACTTTGGCGGCCTCGTCGATGACGGCGCCCAGATTTTGACCGGGAACGATGCGGCGGGCTGCCGTACAAATCTTTTCGATGATGGCGTCCACATTCCCGACGGCCACCATCGCAGAGGCCGCCATACAACGTTGACCGGCGCAACCGCTCATAGAGGCAGCCACGTTCTGTGCCGTCATCTCGGGCTGTGCATCCGGCAATACCAGCAGGTGATTCTTGGCGCCGCCGAGGGCCAGGCATCGCTTTAGCTGATGAGTAGCGCGCTGGTACACCAGTTTGGCCACTTTAGTAGAGCCGACAAAGGAGATCGCTTCGATGCCGGGGTGGTCGCAGATGGCTTGTACCGTCTGGCTGTCCCCGTTAACAATATTGAAGACCCCGTCAGGCAGACCGGCTTCCTGCAACAGGAGGGCTATACGGCCAACGGTGAGGGGCACCTTCTCCGAGGGTTTGATGATCATGCAGTTGCCCAATGCAAGGGCGTTAGGGATGGTCCAGTTGGGCACCATAGCCGGGAAGTTGAAAGGGACGATGGACGCTACGACGCCCACTGCCGTCCTTTCGGTCCTGCATTCCACTCCTTTGCTTACCTCCAGCACTTCGCCGGCTACCAATTGCGGCAGGGAAGTGGCGAATTCCGTCAGTTCAATACACTTTTCTATTTCGGCGACAGCTTCACTACGGGTCTTGCCGTTCTCTTCACTGACCAGGGCGGCCAGTTCTTCCAGGTTCTTTTCCAGCAGGTATTTGTAGCGGAAGAAGACCTGTACCCTTTCTTTGATGGGCATGCGGCTCCAGGCCGGGAAGGCTGCCTGTGCGGCAGCTACGGCCGCGTCCAGGTCGGCTGCGGAAGAGCAGGGCATTTCTGCCAGCAGACTGCCATCGAGGGGGGAAAAAACAGGAAGGCTCCGGCCGGGTGTAACGGCAGCGAAGCCCCCATGGATAAAATTCTTCAGACGGCCGTACTTGCCGCCGGTAATGACAGGTTCGGAAACGGTGGTTGGCATATGCGTTCAATTATCAACTTACAATTTAACGCAAAAAATGCAAATTCCGAACGACTGTTCTCTTTCAACGTGCCAGCCTTTTTACCGGCCGACCACCAGCACGCCGAAAGTACCCGGGACGACCTTAGGCCGTTCGCCGGTGGCGCCAGGTTGAGTATCGGCGGCCGGCAGATAAACTTCATGGGTCTCTTCATTGACCGCACAGGTACGGGCGCTTCTTTTGGTCGTTACATTATCGATCACTTTAAACGAGCTGGCCGATTCTTCTTTGATGACGGTGAGCTTGCCTTCGCCACAGGAGGCAAAGATCAGCTTCAGACCGGCGTCGAATCCGGTGCCGTCACAGCCGTCACCGATAGGAAGCGAAGCGACGATGGCGCCACTGGTGGCATCCATAACGACGAGCTGTTTGTCGCAACCGGCAAAAAGGCGTTTGGTCCTTACATCGATGGACAGGCCGGTTGGGCCCTCCGCCTGCAACGGCCAGCTGGTGGTTACCGTCTTTGTGGTGATATCCACTACGCTGATCTTATTCTTATCCTCTATATTGACATAAATTTTGCCCGCTTCATCGGAAACGGCGGTTTCCGGTTTGCCATCGAGGGCGATAGTGGCCGTTACCTGTCCGGTAGCGGGATCGATCAGCGAGAGATCATGGCTCCTGCCGTTACAGGTGATGATAAGCTTTGAATAGGGATCATACATAATGGCGTCGGGATTCGTGCCGGCAGGGATCTGCTGCAACACCTTCGCAGTCTTAATATCGAAGACAGTGACGGTATTCAGCCGGCCGTTGCTGGTAAATCCTTTCCCCAGCGCCTCGTCGAAGGCGATGCCATGTACGCCCGTCGTATTGGGGATCACGCCAACGGAGTCTCCCGTTTTGGCGTCGAGAATAACGACATCGGAGCTGTGCGACACATAGATCTTCTGATCGGGGCCGACGGCGATATAATCCCAGCCGCCGGGACTGCCGATGGTAAATGTTTTTGTCACATGGAAGCCGCTCGTCCCTTGCGCATGGGCAGTCTGCAGGATGAGGCACAGGGCCAGCGCAGGCAAAAAGAAAGGCAAAAAGAAAGCGATCCGGAGTTTCATAAATGATGAGCTTTTTTTGGATAAGCCGCTAATGTAGAACCCATTTCTGATTAAATTCTGTACTCAACTCACCCTTTTCCCCTGCAGCAGCAAATCGACAGCCTGTTCGAGACTGCCGGCGCGGACGATCTCACCCGAGTTGACAAAGAAGATCTCATCGGCATTCTCAATGGTATTGAGCCGATGGGCGATGATGACCCTTGTGGTGGTATCCGGCAGCTTGCGCAGGATGTCTTCCAGCATTTTTTCCGTGACGGTATCGATATTGGCAGTGGCTTCATCCAGGATGAGCAGTTCGGGGTTGCGCAGAACGGCCCGGATAAAGGCAATGAGTTGTTTCTGCCCCAGGCTGATGCCGTCGCCGGCCAGGGTGATCTTTGTATCGAGGCCTTCGTCAAAACGGGTCAGCAGCGTTTCCAGGTTGGACTTTTGCAGAATGGCGGTCAGTTCCTCATTGGAGATATCTTTATATTGCTCGTTGCCATACAGGATATTATCGTGCACCGTGCCGGTAAACAGGATCGGGTCCTGCAGGATAAAGCCGATCTTCTGCGCCCGTTCGCGGGGGGTAAACGTCCGGATATCCCGGCCATCGAGCAGCACCATTCCTTCGGTCGGATCGTAGAGGCGGGCCAGCAGCGAAGCCGTAGTGGTTTTGCCGCCGCCCGTAGGCCCGACCAGCGCATAGGTCTTGCCCTTTTCCAGCCGGAAGCTATCGTGACGCAGAACGTCTTTGCCATTGGGATAACGGAAGGACACATCCCGGAATTCGATAAGGGTCGGAGTGCCGTTGGATTGGCCATTACCGCTGCCGGGCACGACCGAAACCGCACCATGCGACGAACCGGAAGCCGCAGGCATGGTCACCAGATCGGATTCGAGGGTAAGAAGATGGGAGATCCGGTCCCAGCTGGCAATGGCTACCTGGAAACCGGCCCACAACGCAGCCAGTTGCCGCAGCGGGTCATAAAAGCTGGTGGTATACATAAAGTAGGCTATCAGGAAGCCCGGCGTAAAGTACCCGATCGTGATCAGATAAATTCCATACAGCAACACCACCAGCTGACCCATGCTGGACAAAAAGCCATAGACAGGCATAAAGACATTGTTCGCGATACCGGCGCTGACAGATGTGGAATAGTTACTCCTGTTAGCAACTTCGAAACGCTGGCGAAAATAATCCCGGCGATTGAAGGCCAGTACGACCTTGAAATTATTCAACGACTCCTGGATTTCGGCGCTCAGTCCGCCGGTAGCTTTGGCGCTGAGCGCATTTTTCCTTTTCACCCAGGGGGACAGCAATTTGGTGAACAGCCACATAAAGGCGCCGGGTGCCAATGTGGCCAGTCCCAGCCGCCAGTTGAGACAGACCAGCGCAATGCCCGCGCCAACGATAATAAAAATGCTGGATAAGAATTGCATCAGCGACTGGGAAAAAAACTGGTTCACCTTGTCCGTGTCGTTGTTGATACGGGAGATCAGGTCACCGGCCTTATTCTGGGAAAAAAAAGCGACCGGCAATTCCTGCAGCTTATTGAAGACGGCATTGCGGAGGGTGAACAGCAGGTGCTGGCCAAATCCTCCCATCAGGATCGTACGCATATACACTGCGCCAAGGTTCAGCAGATAGATCACCAGCAACCAGCCGCAGACGGTCAGCACCAGCGAATAGCCCGTTCCATGCAGAATTTTCGAAATAAATGTGGTTGGAATGGATAGCCCCTTGATATTGACCTTGTCCGCAATCAGATGGTTAACGGTATAACCGATCAGCGCCGGCGGCAGCATGGACAGGATAGAATAGAGCACCATGGTGCTGAGGGCCAGGATCAACTGGCCCCGCTTCTCCGGGAGTAATCCGACCAGCTTGACAAGGGCGGGCCAGATCTTGCTTTTCGGCTGGCTGGCAGTAAGATCGTTAAGATTGTAGTTCTGGCTGTTCATAGTGGCTGGTGCTTCTTTGTGATTGATAGATTTGTACGTATTCCGGGCAGGTCTCCATCAGGTGGCTATGCGTTCCCGCGGCGATCATTTCACCTTCCATCAGCAAAATGATCTGTTGATAGTCTTCGATAGAAGCGATCTTCTGTGTCACAGACAGCAGGGTGATGCCCGGATAATTCGCGCGCACATTCGCCAGGATCTTTTTTTCCGTTTGCGTATCCACCCGCGCAGTAAAGTCATCCAATAAAAGCACGCGGGGCTCGATCGCCAGTGCACGGGCCAGCATGATGCGCTGTTTCTGACCGCCCGAAAGGGTAGTGCCCCTTTCAGATACCACAGTATTCAGTCCTTCCGGCAGGGCGTCTATAAAGTCTTTCAGCTCGGCGGTGGCAATCGCCTTCGCCAACGATTCATCCGTTACACTGTCGCTGAAGGCGATATTTTCCCGAATGCTCATATTGAACAGGATGCTGTCCTGGAATACGAACCCTACCTGCCGGTGGAAATCGTCTTTTTTATAATCGTCCAGGGGCTGCCCGTCGAATTCAATGGACCCGGTCGTTGGATGGCTGAGGTTGGTCAGCAGATACAGCAACTGTGTTTTGCCGGCTGCCGTCGGCCCGATAACCGCCGTTTTAGAACCACCCCCGATGTGAAAAGAAATATCACGGAGGACCGATTTTTCCCCAAAATTCACCGAGACATTTTTAAAGGTGATATCGCCATTGAGCTCCTTCACCAGCATGCCCTTTTCTTCCGGATCGGGCGTATGAAGCACTACGCTGATACGACCGAAAGAGGCTTGTGCCTGTGCAATGACATTGCTCATAAAACCAATGACCAGGATCGGGAAGATCAGGATGTTCAGATAACTGTTGAAGGCCGCAAAATCTCCCAGTGTCATCCGGCCGGCAATCACATAGTGGCCGCCAAGGGCCAGGATGGTCAGTGTGGCGAGATTCGCCGTGAAGATGATCACGGGAATGAGGGTAGCGAATAATTTCAACATCCGAAGGCCAAGCCCCAGCGCTTTGGAGTTGGCCGCCAGAAATTTGGCATATTCCAATTGCTGGGAATGGATGACCCGGATCAGGGCGGCGCCCAGGATACTTTCACTGATGACCTTATTCAGCGCATCGATGACCTCGCGGGCGGCTTTGAACAAAGCCCGCACTTTCTTCAAAACTATATAAAAGGTAAATCCGATAATGGGGATAATGGCGATCACACACAGCGCCAGCTGCCACCGGATGGTAAGCAGCATGATACTCGCCCCGATAATAATAAAGATGGAAGAAAAAATGCTGGCGATGGCCTGCGCCACAAATCCCTTGATGGAGTCCACATCCGCCGTCAGGTTGGTGAGCAGCTGGGCGGGGTTGGTTTTTTGCAGAAAGCTGAAATCCTGCCGCGAGATCCGGCCGGCCAGCTGGGTACGAAGGTCCCGGGCCACCCGTTCGGACGTATAGGTCTGAACATAACTTAACCCATAGGTGAAGACGAATACGCCCAGAGCAGCGCCCACAAACTCCCAAATAATCCGGCGGACATCCAGGTGGTTGCCGATAAAGGCATCGATAGCATGCCGGGTAATATTGGGAATGGCCAGACTGATACTATTGGCGATAAGGGACAGCAGGACCAGCAGAATGATCATCCCGCGATAAGGTTTCAACACCGAGAAAAGACCGGGCCCTTTGGGTTTGCCGGGCTTACCATCGGGTGTTTTAGTCATTTGTTTTGGATTTTTTTGACTCATACGGCCGTAAAATTAACAAATTCAGGATAGGGGGTAAGTTATATTCCGGAATGAAGGGGAAAAGGCCGGTGGAAGGGGGGGAAATGTCGGTGGAAGTAATATATTTGGGAGTTATGAACAGATATATAAAGAAAATTCTTATTTTCCTTTTTCTCTCTCAGCACGCTGCCGGGCAATTGCAGCATATGCCGGCCTACCCGCTGATCACGCACGACCCGTATTTCAGCGTTTGGTCTTTTACCGACGAGCTGAGCAGCGATGCGACCCGGCATTGGACGGGAAAATCACAGTCCCTGGTGGGCATTGTTCGTGTCGACGGAAAATTGTACCGCTTCATGGGGGCAGCCGATTCCGCCGATCGGCTGGCAGTCATCCGGGACACCCCGGCCATCCCGGCCACACAGCAATGGGTCAGCGTCAATGCCACGCAGACCAAATACCAGTTCGCCTGTGGTGACGTCGACCTGACGCTGACCTTTACTTCTCCACTATTACTGAACGATCTTACCCTCTTATCCCGGCCGGTGACGTATATCTCCTTCCGCCTTCGCAGCAATGATGGTGCGGCGCATACCGCCCAGCTGTATTTTGATGTGTCCGGTACCCTTGCTGCCAACACGGCGCAAGAGCCGCTGCAACATCATCTCGTCCATGACGCCGGATTAACCATGATCAGCGCCGGCACCAAAGAGCAGCCAATACTGAAAAAGAAAGGGGATGATGTGCGGATAGACTGGGGCTGGCTTTACGTGGCTACCGCTTCCGAACCTGGCCTCAGCCAGACCTGGAGCCCTTCATCCTTTATTTCTACGATTTTCCCTCCTGTCAAGGTCACCGAAGACCCGTTAGAAAAGCTGGTGCTCATCGGCTACGACGAACGTTATTCCGTTGAGTTCTTTCATCATAAACTATCCCCCTGGTGGCGGAGCCACCCTGAGACCGGGGAAAAAAAGCCAACCATGGCCAACCTGTTGCAGCAATCGCTGGCCGACTATGACAAGGTGCTGTCGCGTTGTGACACCTTCAATAAGGTCATGTACGCGAATGCTATAGATGCGGGTGGTGAGCACTATGCCCAATTGTGCGTAGCGGCTTACCGGCAGAGTATAGCCGCCCATGCGCTGGTGGAGAGCCCGAATGGGGAACTGCTGTTCCTGTCCAAAGAAAATTTCAGCAACGGGTCCATTAATACCGTCGACGTCACCTATCCTTCCGCGCCGTTGTACCTCCTGTACAACCCTGCGCTGCTGGAAGGCATGCTGAACGGGAATTTTTATTATAGTGAGAGCGGCCAGTGGAAAAAGCCTTTTGCCGCGCATGACCTTGGCACCTATCCGCTGGCTAATGGCCAAACCTATGGTGAGGATATGCCGGTGGAGGAATGCGGTAATATGATCTTGCTGACCGCAGGCATTACCAGGGCGGAAGGACGGGCGGACTATGCCCGCCGGCATTGGAATACGCTGACAACCTGGGCCCATTATCTGCAGCAGTCCGGTTTCGATCCGGCGAACCAGCTTTGCACGGATGATTTCGCAGGTCACCTGGCCCGTAATGCCAACCTCTCCGTGAAGGCCATCGTTGCCCTGGGCGCCTATGGCTGGATGGCCGGGCAATTGGGGCAGCCCGACACTGCCGCCAAATATCTGGCGCTGGCCAAATCGATGGCAGAAAAATGGATGGCACTGGCCGATGCCGGCGATCACTATGCCCTGACCTTCGATAAGAAAGACAGCTGGAGCCAGAAATATAATCTCGTGTGGGACAAACTGCTCAACCTTGGACTATTCCCCCCAATCGTATACGAGAAAGAGATCGCCTGGTACCTGAAACACCAGAACCCTTTCGGTCTGCCGCTGGACAGCCGTGCCACGTACACAAAGTCGGACTGGGTCCTCTGGACGGCGACCCTGGCGACAAAGCCCGATGACTTCACGGCGCTGACTGACCCCATCTATAAATATCTAACGGAGACCCCCACGCGCGTGCCGCTCAGCGACTGGCACCAAACGACGGACGGCAGCAAAGTCGGTTTCCAGGCCCGTAGTGTCGTTGGGGGCTATTTTATCCGGCTGCTCGATTATCAATGGAACAAGCGATAAAACAGAATAAACGATAAAAAACTATATGCGTAAAATTTTCAACCTGCTCCTGCTAGTCCTTCCCATTACCTTATCCGCTCAATCCCCCGCCACAGAAGACCTGCTGCAATATGTACATCCGATCATCGGTACCCAGCGGATGGGGCATACCTATCCCGGCGCCACTTCTCCCTTCGGGATGGTCCAGCTCAGCCCGGATACCGATACCATCCCTTACGAACAGAACGGAAAATACAATCCGGACGTGTATAAGTACTGCGCGGGCTATCAATATGACGACAAAACTATTGTGGGTTTCAGCCATACTCATTTCAGCGGTACCGGGCATTCCGATCTCGGAGATTTCCTGATCATGCCCACGACGGGCGAGCTGCGGATGAACCCGGGGGTAGCGAACCAGCCGCGCAGCGGATTCCGTTCGGCCTTCAGTCATTCGACGGAAGTGGCCGAAGCCGACTACTACAAAGTAAAGCTGGAAGATTATAACATCCTGGCCGAACTGACGACGACCACAAGGGTAGGGTTTCATCAATATACTTTCCCCGCATCGGATCAGTCACATATCATCCTTGACCTGATCAGCGGTATCTATAATTATGAAGACAAGAATGTCTGGACTTATGTGAAGGTGGTGAACGATACGCTGGTGACCGGCTATCGTGAGACCAGCGGCTGGGGCCGTACCAGGACGCTTTATTTTGCGATGACCTTCTCCAGGCCGTTCGAACAATATGGCACCGGCAATTATTCGAAGAAAGAAGTGTACCGCGGATTCTGGGGACAGTTCGATCAGAACCATAATTTCCCTGAGATCGCGGGGCGGCAGATCCGGATGCACTTCGACTTTCATACAAAAGAAGGCGAACAGATCAAGGTAAAATTCGCCTTGTCCTCAGTCAGTACGGAAGGCGCTCTTTTAAACCTGCGCACCGAAGCCCCGGGCTGGGATTTCGATCAGGTAAAGCGCCAGGGGCAGGCCGCCTGGAATGCAGAGCTGGGAAAAGTACAGGTCCGGGCCGGCAGGGAACAGAAAGACAACTTCTATACCTCCCTTTATCATGCCTATATCAACCCGACGGTTTATATGGATGTGGACGGATCGTACCGGGGACTGGATAAGGTCAACCACAAGGCGGAGGGCTTTGTCAATTACACTACTTTTTCGCTCTGGGATACCCACCGGGCGCTTCATCCCCTGTTCAATATCCTGCAGCCCCGCCGAAATGCAGACATGATCAGGTCGATGCTGGCGCATTACAGCCAGAGTCCGGAACATATGCTGCCGATCTGGGCCTTCGCCTCCAATGAGACCTGGTGCATGTCGGGTTATCACGCTGTAGCAGTGGTTGCGGACGCCATCGTGAAAGGGAATACTCCTTTCGATGCCAATGCGGCCCTGGATGCCTGTATCGCTACCTCCGGCCGGCGCAGTTTCGAAGGGCTGGGATCGTATATCGACAAGGGCTACATCCCTTCCGAGGTCAGCGGCGTGTCCGTCTCCTCGACCCTCGAATATGCCTATGACGACTGGTCCATCGCCCAGGCGGCGAAAAAACTGGGCCGGATGGATGTCTATGCCGTCTATTCCAAACGCGCGGAGAATTATAAAAACGTTTTCGATCCCTCCATCGGCTATATGCGCCCGCGGCTGAATGACGGCAGCTTCCGGCCTGCGTTCGACGTGCTCAGCACGGACGGGCAGGGCTTTATCGAAGGCAATGCCTGGAACTACACACTGTATGTGCCGCACGATCCGGCCGGGCTCATCCAGTTGATGGGTGGCAAAAAACGCTTTGTACAGTACCTGGACTCTTTATTTACCATGACGCTGCCCGATAAGTTTTTTGCTGAAACGGAGGATATTACCCGCGATGGCATCATCGGTGGTTACGTCCATGGCAACGAACCTTCTCATCATGTAGCCTATCTGTACAACTGGACAGATCAGCCCTGGAAAACGCAGGAAAGGGTGCGGATGATCCTCGGGAACCAGTATCATGCGCGGCCCGACGGGCTGGGCGGTAATGACGACACCGGGCAGATGAGTGCCTGGTATATCTTCACTGCACTGGGCTTTTACCCGGTGGCGCCGGGGTCGGATGAATATTCGTTGGGCAGTCCGGCCGTAGACGGGGCCGTTTTACAACTGGAGAATGGGAAGACCTTTACTATCGAGGCCAAAGACCAAAGCGAAAGAAATGTATACGTCAAAAAGGTAATGCTCAACGGGCAACCCGTTACGCGCCGGTATATCACCCATGACGAGATCATGAACGGGGGGAAACTGGTGTTTTATATGAGTGCAAAGCATTAGAACCCATAAAACGGCTCAATTTGTCCTGTAAATGTCTTTTATAGCGCTTGCAAATGCGGATTTTTTTATATATATTGTGTATGAGGTTTTGATTTAATCATTAAAAATCCGCCATTATGAAACAGCATTCCCATCATCTCGGTCAGACAGCCAGTACGGTGTTGTTGGCTGTAGGCTTTTTGGGCCTGGTCATGTTCTTATCGTATCTCTTCATTACTGCGACGGTAGGTTAATCACTGACATCCCACAAATAAAATATAAAGGTCAAACCATATGGTTTGACCTTTTTGTTGAAGAAGGTAAGGCGTGTCAGGAATAGATTATAGTCTAAGGCGTGACGGTATAGGAAAGGTTGAATTTCCCGTTGGTCATCACCACGCTGTCTATAGAGATACCGCTGGTATTCAGCATGTCATACAAGGATCCGGAGAAAGTACCGGCTATCTTGTGGTTGACGGTATCCAGGGAAGTCACGGTGTAAATAGCCGTTCCGCCGCCGGCGCCGCCAGCCTGCCAGTCGAAAGTGTTGTTCACATCGTAATAGGCGATATAGGATATTACGGTATCCGTGTTGACAGGAACATTCACCTGGATCGGCAAACCGATGATAATCTGGAAGGCGTCAGTATCGGTCTTGGTGGTTACCACTCCGGTCAGGGTGTAAGCACCCAGGCTGGTGGAGAAGAGGCCGTTAGAATATTGAGCCTGCGACTGAAAGCTGGAATCATGGATACTAACAGAGATAGCACCTGACGAAGACGAGCTGTTGCTCTTTTTACAACTGACAGTCATCAGCAGAGTGGCAGCAGCCAGCGTACAAATGGTTAGCAAGGATTTGGATGTAAAAGTCATAGATTGGTGGGTTTAATTTAATAATAGCTTACAGACATAAATTCAAACTCTCAAAAACGGCAATAGCTTTTCTTTATTGCCGGATAGTAGATTTCCGGGTTTAACGTGTCATATAGGCGGATAAACGTGCAATTGTCCATGGATCAGTGATTTTGATCTAAATTTGCGGCCATCATGATTGGTTCTCTTTCTTTGCCCGATTTTCCCCTGTTGCTGGCGCCGATGGAAGACGTCAGCGATCCTCCTTTTCGTGCTGTATGCCGGGCAAATGGGGCTGATCTCACCTATACAGAATTTATTTCCAGTGAAGGGCTATTGAAAGGCACTGCCAGCAGTCGAAGAAAGCTGGACATTTTTGCCGCGGAGCGGCCGGTAGGCATCCAGCTCTATGGCGGGGATGAGGACAGCCTGGCCAGGGCTGCGGCCATCGTCGATGCGACCAGCCCGGACCTGCTGGATATCAATTTTGGCTGCCCTGTAAAGGGGGTGGTAGGGAAGGGGGCCGGGGCTGGCGTACTGAAAGATCCGGACAGGATGGTAAGGTTGACTGCCGCCTGTGTACAAGCGACCGGCCTGCCCGTCACCGTCAAAACCCGGCTGGGCTGGGATGAAAACACCAAAAACATCGAAGAGATAGCAGAGCGGCTGCAGGATACAGGTATTCAGGCGCTGACGATCCATGGCCGGACGCGCTGTCAGCTATATAAGGGCGAGGCGGACTGGACCCTGATCGGGAGGGTGAAAAACAACCCCCGGATGCGCATCCCTATTTTCGGCAATGGGGATATCGACAGTCCGCAAATGGCGCTGGAATACAGGAACCGTTACGGTGTTGACGGTATCATGATCGGACGGGCCGCCATCGGGTATCCCTGGATCTTCCGGGAAATAAGGCACTATATCGATACGGGGGAAATACTGGCTGCCCCGACGGTGGACGAGCGGATTTCGGTCTGTCTGCAGCATCTCGAAGGGGCACTGGCATGGACTGGTCCGGTGCATGGATTACGGGAAATGCGGGGCCGGTATGGACCCTATCTTAAGGGATTGCCCGGTATCCGGGATCACGTGAAAGAACTGGTGCGGCTGGCCGAGCCTGAGGCGGTGATCGCCGCCCTGCAGTCCATCGGGCGGAAATACCACGGTTATACCATTGCCGCCGAACCCATTCAACTGGTGAATTATCACACAAATTGCACTATATGAACCTGAGAATTAGCCTGTCATTGCTGTTGTATCTCCCGGGATTGGCGGCCATAGGACAAAAAGAGACGCAGGAGAAGACGGCTACCATCTACACGACTGCCGCCAAAACCGACCTCCGGTTATCGCAAAGCGGTCAACTGAATTTCTCGCCCTATCGTCAACCTCTGGAGACCGAGCCTTTTGTACTGGTTGATGCGTCGGTCTCTTTTCAAACGATTGTTGGCATCGGCGGAGCGCTGACGGATGCCTCAGCGGAAACTTTCGCCAAATTGCCGAAAGACAAACAGCAGGAATTGCTGAGGGCCTATTACGATACTCATACCGGCATCGGGTATACGCTTGCCCGGACGAATATCCAAAGCTGTGATTTTTCCAGTGACAGCTATAGCTATGTCGCGGATAATGACCGCCGGCTGACTACCTTCAGTGTCGCCCATGACGAGCAATACCGTATCCCGCTGATCAAACAGGCCATTGCGGCGGCCGGCGGCCAGTTGCCGCTATTCGTCTCTCCATGGAGCCCGCCCGCGTGGATGAAGGATAATAACAGCGTCACCGGCGGTGGCAAGCTGAAACCGGAATATGACCAGGACTGGGCCAATTTTTATGTAAAATTCATCCGCACTTATGAGGCAAAGGGTATCCCCGTTTGGGGCCTGACCGTACAGAACGAGCCCATGGCCACACAGAAATGGGAATCCTGCATCTATACGGCCGAGGCCGAGCGTGATTTTATCCGGGATTACCTCGGGCCGACCTTACAAAAGGCCGGGATGGGCAATAAGAAACTGATCGCATGGGACCATAACCGCGATCTGGTGTATCAACGCGCCAGCACCATCCTGGAAGATCCTGCTGCTGCAAGATATGTCTGGGGGATCGGTTATCACTGGTATGAGACCTGGACCGGCAATCCCATGCAATTCGACAACGTGAAGCTGGTATCGCAGGCCTTCCCGAATACCCACCTCATCTTTACAGAAGGGTGTAAGGAGGCCTATTCCTTCGACAGCCTCCAAAACTGGTCCCTGGGCGAACGGTACGGCTATTCCATGATCAATGATTTCAACGACGGAGCCGTGGGCTGGACGGACTGGAATATCCTGCTGGATGAGAAAGGCGGCCCCAACCATGTCGGCAACTTTTGTTTTGCCCCCATCCATGCCGATACCCGTACCGGAACACTCATCTATACCAATGCCTATTATTATATCGGGCAGTTCTCCAAATTCATTCGTCCGGGCGCCAGGCGTATCGCGGTATCCGCAAATCGCCCTGCCTTACAAACAACAGGTTTTCTGAACAAAGACGGCAGTATCGTTGTCATCATCATGAATACGACGGACCAGCATCTGCCTTACCACCTGATCTGGAAAGGCAAGGCGGCAGTCACGGAAAGTTTACCGCACTCTATCGCTACGATAATGATCAAATAAGAATAATGGCATCGACATTCAGACTAACATTAGCTGCCGCGGCACTGATCTGCGGCTTGGAAAATGCATCGGCACAAAAGGACAAACCGGTCGAAACCTGGCTGACCGATCCGTCACAGGCTATTTTTTTTCAACAGCAACCCGAAGAAGCCCGGCTGGAGAAGGGCAACGAATTTCCTGCCGACCCGACCATCATCATCGATGACTCGAAAAGGTATCAAAGTATCGATGGCTTTGGATTTGCCCTGACCGGGGGCAGCGCTTCGCATCTCATGCAGATGAGCGCCGGAGCCCGCGCGGCGCTGTTGAAAGAGCTATTCACCACTGACAGCACCCATATCGGTGCCAGCTATCTCCGGGTCAGCATCGGCGCCTCCGATCTGAACGATCATGCCTTTTCTTATGACGATCTTCCCGCAGGCCAGACGGATACCTCATTGACTCACTTTAATCTGGGCCCGGACCTTACAACTGTAGTACCCGTACTGAAAGAGATCCTGGATCTGCAGCCGACGATTAAAATACTGGGCTCGCCCTGGTCGGCGCCGGCCTGGATGAAGGACAATCATGATACACGCGGCGGCAGCCTGCTGCCGCAATATGAATCTGCATATGCCAGATACCTGGTGCAGTATATCGTAGCCATGCAGGAACAGGGGGTCGGCGTAGGCCTAATCACGGTTCAGAATGAACCGCTGCATCCGGGTAACAATCCGAGTATGTACATGCCGGCAGCTCAGCAGGCGGAATTTATTAAGAATCATCTGGGGCCTGCCCTTCAGCAGGCGTTGCTCGATACCAAAATCATTATCTATGATCATAATGCCGATCATCCTGAATATCCGCTTTCGATCCTGGACGATCCGCAGGCCAATCAATACGTTGACGGATCTGCTTTTCATCTGTATGGCGGCAAGATAGAAGCCTTGTCAGCGGTACACGATTCCTTTCCCAATAAGAATCTCTACTTTACCGAGCAATGGGTCGGTGGTCCGGGCAATTTCAGCAAGGATATCCCCGAACATATCAGCAAAATAATTATCGGAGCGACGCGTAACTGGTGTAAGGTTGTCATCGAATGGAACCTGGCCGCCGATTCGGTCTATAAACCGCATACCGACAGGGGTGGTTGCGACCGCTGCCTGGGCGCCGTCACCATCGATGGAGACAGGGTGCAGCGCAATCCTGCCTATTATATCATCGCTCATGCATCGAAATTCGTCCGGCCCGCATCAGTCCGTATCGGCTCGAATTCGGACGAAGCCTTGCCGAATGTAGCCTTCCGCACGCCTACGGGGCAGATGGTGCTGATCGTGCTGAATAATACCGGGACCAAACGGGCGTTCACCATTGATTATAAAAACCGGCGTATCCACCCGACCTTAAATCCGGGAGCCGTCGCTACGTATGTGATCGAACCTAATTAGCCGGCAACTTCATATTATCATAAAACCGCCATTTGGTCGTAAAGTCTTTGGTCAGAGGCTGATGTTCCAGTATCGCCCTGATCATCTCGATCGGCATGGCATTCAGCTTCAGGATCGTGTCATGATATTCCTTGTAGGTCATCTTACCGCTGTCCACCATCTCATGCTTCAGCGCATAAAACTGTCTGCCGCCTGTCAGATAAGCGAGCTGGTACAGATCGCCATAATGGCCTTCAAAAGACCGGCGGACTTCCCCTGCAGCATTGGCCCTTTCATGACCGACCCGGTCCACGAGGAAATCTATGCATTGCTGCGGTGTCCATTTGCCGAGATGATAGTTGAGCGAGAATATGATGCGGGCGCAGCGGTGCATGTGCCAGAACAACATCCCGATCCTGTCCTCCGGCGTCTCGGGGAATTTGAGGTCCCACAGCAGCAGTTCCCAGTACAGTGACCATCCTTCCGTCCAGAACCCTGAGCCGAAATCGCGGTAAGTGCGGTAGCGCGATTCCATGAAAGCCTGCAGGTTATGGCCCGCGATCAGTTCATGGTGCACGGTCGCGCGGGAAAGATGGGGATTGTTGCCCCGCATACTCATCAACCGGTCGTCCTCGTCCATCGTATTGGTCGGATAGGAGATGATGATCTGGTCGCCGCCCAGGAAGAAAGGCGATTGCAACTGCCGCTCGGGGGACATCATGGTCATGCCCCAGGTTTCCTCCGCCAGCGGCGGGATCGTCACGAGGTCATGTTTCTTCAGGAAGGCGATCGACTCGTTGTATAACCTCAGGATCATTTCCGGTTGCTGACCAGGCGGGACGGCAGTATTCTTTACTTTCTCGAGCGCGGCCTTCCAGTCATCTCCAAAGCCCATTTCGTGCGAAGCTTTCAGCATCTCCTTATCACACCAGGCAAATTCCTTGTTGGCGATGTCGATGAGCTCTTCCGGGGTATAAGGGATCATTTCGTATTTCAGTTCCCGGAGGATCTCTTCGCGGCCGGCGGGATGTCCTGCAATACCGCTTTTGTCGGCGGCAGCAAACCGGCTATTCTTCGATTTAAACGCTTCCGCATAACCGCTCAACGCGTCGTCCAGGTCTTTATAGACCTTTGGCATCCACCAGGTATACAGCGGATCATAACCGGTATAGAAGTCATTGATATTCATGATCGCCCTTTTCAGGTCGCCGATGACCAGCCCGGCCTCATAGATCGACTCCATGTCGAGGCTACTATCGCCTTTGAGGCGGTCACGAAGGGTCTTCAACTGGTTCGCATAATCGTACCAGTTTTTGGCCAGCTGCTGTGCATCCAGCTGGTGACCTCTGCGCCGCAGCTTTTCAATAGCATAGATCGAGTCGGAGAAGGGAAACCAGGTTTTGATCTTTCCATAGACTGCCGCCTCTTTTGCCGACTGGTACAGTTTTCCGTCCAGGTCTCTTTTTAAAAGGATATAGTCCACCTTGCATTCCTGGGGCAGGCTATTGAAATCCACTGCGTCCAGCTTTTTTAAGTACTCATGACAGATATCGTCCAGTCTTTGTCTTTTTTCCGGCGAACCGCCCTCTACATTCCCGCCGCCGCCTCTGTTACCATAAAAGCTGGTATTGTAGAAACGGACGATGGCCCTGTAATCGGCATTGAATTGCTCTATCAACGTCGGCATTTCCTGGCAGGGCACATAAGGATCGGGAGAGACCTGCGCCCGGCTGCCGCGGGGCATAAAACACAACAGTAGTAAAAAGGCAAAGAAATAGCTGAGTCTGTTTTTCATGTTATTCTTTTATCCAAATAATTGACAGGGGTGTCTTGTCGAGGTATTTAGGCGGTTCATTGGGCAATGTGGGCTGTTGGACCCAGCTGGATTGTGGTGTGGCAGTAGGGGGGACCCTGTTCATCCGCGCATAGTTGGGAATGGCCAGCAGGGGCGAACCGTCTGCCCAGTTGCCATTGATCGTCATAACCCCATCGAGGAAGCCGTCCTTCCATTGCAGCGTAAGCGGCAAGGCGCCGATCTTTTGGGCGATATTTGCCTGGTCAGCGGACTCGACATTGTACAGCAGGGGGCCATAACGCAAGGCTACCCGTCCGCTGTCTGCATGGATCTTGCTGTCGGCGGTCACTTTCTGTATTTTCATCGGCAGTTCCAGGTCGATGCGGTCGCCTTTCTTCCAGGTCCGGCGGATGACGGCATAGCCCTTGACGATAGTTGGGGTCACCGGCCGGCCATTGACCGAGAGGGCCTTAAGGCCACTGACTTCGGGAACGGGTATATAGAGGTCACTCGTCTTTCTATTGGGTACACGCACATAAACCGTGAATGCAGTAGTGGCGGAAGGATTAACGGTGATGGATACCTTACCGTTCCAGGGATAATCGGTCTTTTGCACCATTTCCACATCCGTACCGGCCACCTTCTCCACTTTGATCGTGCTGCCGACAAAAAGGTTGACATAAAGGCCGTCATCACCCCGGACATAGGTCCAGGTGGGCATCATCAGCAGGGTGCGGGGGATGTTGCCGACGCAGCAGGGGCAGGCATGCCACCCATAGCGTGCCTGCGCAGTAGCCAGTGCATTGGTATAGTAAAAATCCGTTCCTTCCAGGTTCAACGATCCCAGCAGGGCGTTGTACAGTGTCTCTTCGTACAGATCGGCGTATTTGGCGTCGTGCCAGGCCAGGCACATTTTATATTCGAAAAAGATCAGTCCGCAACTACTGCAGGACTCGCAGTAGGCGTTGTTGCGGAGGGAGTAGTCGGGGCCGAACCCTTCGGAAGTCTCGCCGCTGCCGATGCCACCCGTGATATAATATTTCCGGTTGACCATATTATCCCACAAAGACATCACTGCGCTCTGGTAATCTATATCCCCCATCTCCGCAGCGATATCGGCCATGCCGGAATAAGTATAGGTAGCCCGTACGGCATGGCCGACGGCCTCGTATTGCTGCTGTACCGGCGCCTGGCTCTGGTCATATTCATCTCCGCCGCCGCGGTTGTCCAGCAGAAATTTGGCCAGGCGGATATAGCTGTCGCCATGTCCCTGTCCTTCCATGTCATTGACAAAACGGCCAAAACGCACGAGCGCCTGTTCCATCTCCTGGTGCCCGTCGAACCAGGCCTTCTTTCCCGGGCCGATATTGGCTACCCAGCAGTCCGCTAATTTTTTTGCGGCATTATACAGACGACGGTCTTTCCCTTCCGTCAGCGTGTAATGGTTGATAGCGGATTCGATAAAATAACCCGCTGTATATCCTTCATGGTTGCCACGGTTTTCCGGCGACCAGCGTTCGTGCCATTTGCTGGTATCCCGCAGCGTATAGGCGGTTTGAAGGTACCCGTCGGGTTCCTGCGCTGACAGGATGATGGGGATCCACCGATCGAGAGTTGCCTGCATCTTTGTCTGTGCGGCGATGATAGCCGTATCACCCTGCGGGTCGACCATCAGCGCTTCACACATGGCTTCCACCGTCTGGTAGACCCAGGCGTTGGAGAATACATATCCTTTATGATGTCCGTGGGGGAGGCCCTTCAATGCTTTGGCGGCTTCGATGAAATTGTCGATGCCGCCCTGACCGGTGCTGAGATCGCTTCGTTCGATTTGCTGAACGCAGAAGGGGATCCAGTTGACGATGATGGCTTTGAAGCGGCCGTTCCACAGGCGGCTGTCGATGGAATAACGCTTGGTATAGACGACGTCGAGGCGTTTGGCCGGTGGGGGCGTCACCACTTTTGCTTTCACCCTGGAAAAATGGCTGAGGTTGCCTTGCCATACCGTCAGCGTTATGGTATACTCTCCCGGCGCCGAAAATTTTGCCGTTGTATGGACAGCCGTCGGATCGCTGAACAGTATTTCGCCCGGCCCCGCCATTTTGCTCCAGGCAATGCGGGTGATCGGGCGGACCGAACGGATTTTCCCGGTCAGGTAGGTCTGACCATTGAGCATGACGTCCCGGTCGGCCCCGGCGGTAACCAGCGGTGGCACAGGTACTGCATGCGGCGATTCGAAGACCTGCCATTCCAGCAGAGTAGCTATCCATCTGTCCGAGGAATCCATTTCCAGCCGCAGCCGGGTCGTATTGACTTCATCGAAGGAGGTACTGTTGTAGGTATTGTTGAGCAGCCCGAAACCCGTTGCGTTATGTACTGGCAGGAAATGGGCACCATCCCAATATTCGAGCCGGCAGGATGTGGGCAATGGTACCGTGTGCGTGTAATCCCACCAAAAGATTGCGATCCGGCTGGTGCTGACGGGCTGCGGCCAATCATATTCCACCCAGGTGTTGAATCGGGGAGCCTTCAAAGCAGATTCGTCCTCTGACCCCGGATCGGTAGGGGTCAGACCATCATTCAATTTGCCGTATCCTTCGCCATAGCGATCCGTACCGGAAGGGGTGGCGACGACCGCGAGATTGGCCGCGCGGGTGGTGTCTGATGCGCTTTGCGCGGGGGCAGACCCGGCCGTCAACAGTAAAACAATAGCTTGTAATAGAAAATGTCGGCGCATAGTTTAAAAGTAAGGGTTGCCCGGAACAACAATGTAGCAATTTTTCACTCAAACCCCTCTGATTTTACCCCATCGCATCGCCGGCAGTCGAACCATTTCCTTTTGCCTGCGCTATATCATATTCCAGTTCCGGATCGATGTTCTGTTCCTCGACCTTTCGGGCTTTCTCCATCAATTCCTCGTGATGTTCCTGCAGCCAGGCGAGTTCCTTCTTGCCATATGACCAGCGGGTCAAAAGAACATACAACACCGGGACGATGAAGATGGAGATCGTCGAAGAGGCGATCATGCCACCCAGTACCGTCACGCCGATAGTATTCCTGGAGGCTCCGCCGGCCCCGGTGGCCAGAGCGAGGGGCAGTACGCCCAGGATAAAGGCCAGGGAAGTCATGATGATCGGCCGGATACGCAGCCTGACCGCTTCCAGCGTCGATTGAATGAGCTCTTCGCCACGATCCACCCTTATCTTGGCAAATTCCACGATCAGGATGGCATTCTTGGCAGACAGACCAATGAGAGTGATCAGTCCTATCTGCGCATACACGTTATTGTTAAGGGCAGGTATAAGGGTGAGGGCTAAAATGGCCCCGAAAGCGCTGATGGGGACGGCCAGCATGACTGCCAGCGGCACAGACCAGCTTTCGTACAGCGCCGCCAGGAACAGGAAGACGAAAATGATACAGAAGGAGAATATGTACACCGTCATCGAACCGGCCTTGATCTCTTCATAACTAAGGCCGGAAAAATCATAGGTATATCCCCGCGGCAGTGCCCTTGCAGCCAACGCCTTCAGGTCGTCGAGGCACTGGCCGCTGCTGAACCCTGCGGGCGGGGCGCCATCCACCTCTGCCGAACGGAAAATATTGAAGTGTGTGACCAGCGGAGGGGCCATGGAAGGTTTATAGCTGATCAGCGTACTCAGCGGCACCATGGTGCTGTCCGCATTGCGGACATAGTATTTATCCATATTGGCGATCATCATGCGGTACATGGTATCGGCCTGGATCACTACGTGGTAGGTGCGGTTATAGAGAGTAAAATTGTTAACAAACAAGCTGCCCATAAAGGCCTGCATGGTCGTAAAAACGTCCGAAATATTGACACCGAGCTTTTCACATTTAGCCCTGTCGACGGTCAGGTCGTAGCTCGGGGTATGAGCGGAGAAATAGGAAACGGCATTCGCTAACGAAGGAGTTTTATTTGCTTCGGCCACAAATTTTCTCACTACTTTCTCGAAGGCATAGATATCGTCTGTCGAACTACCCTGCTCGATCTGAAAGGCGTATCCCGCAGCGATACCGATACCCCGGATAGGCGGCGGTTGGATAACGTTCACCTGGGCATTCTTTACCCCGACCGCGGCGATCCTTTTCAACAGTACGGCCCTGATGCCCGGATATTGGGTTTCCGGTGTGGTCCGTTCGTCCCAGGGGGTCAGCATGATGAACATGGAGCCTGCATTCGAGGTGGCGCCGCCGTTCAGGATATTAAAACCCGATACGGCTGTATAATGCAATATTCCGGGGGTCGAGCTCACCACCTTCATGATCTTTTCCATGGTGGCCACCGATTCGGTGGTGGAACTGGCATCCGCCAGCTGATAGGTAATGAACAGGCGGCCTCCGTCTTCGGTCGGCACAAACCCCGAGGGCTTGGTTTTAAATAAATAGAAGGTGCCTACGCAAATACCGAGTAATATCACAATGATGACCCATGAGTATTTTATGCTTCTTCTCACGCCCTTCACATACCTGGCGGTGAATTTTTCAAAACCCCGGTCGAACCAGGCGAAAAATCTTTCCAGGAGATTTTTCTTCTTATCAGGATTCGTCGGTTTTAGGAGCAGTGTACAGAGCGCCGGCGTCAGCGACAAAGCGACAAAGGCGGATATGATGACGGAAATGGCGATGGTGATGGCGAACTGCTGGTACAAACGTCCTACGATGCCCGGAATGAAGCCCACGGGCACGAATACTGCCGCCAGGATCAAGGCGATAGCTACCACAGGCGCCGAGATCTCTTTCATGGCGTGATAAGTGGCCTCCTTGGGAGACATATGCTTGTCGTCGATATAATGCTGTACGGCCTCCACCACGATGATGGCATCATCGACCACGATCCCGATGGCCAGCACGAAGCCAAACATCGTCAGCGTATTGATGGTGAAGCCCAGCGGGATGAAAAAGCAAAATGTACCCAGGATCGAAACCGGGATGGCGAATATCGGGATGATAGTGGAACGCCAGTTTTGCAGGAACAGGAATACGACGAAGGCTACCAGGGCCAGCGCCTTCAGCAGGGTGCCGATCACTTCCTGCATGGATACCCTGATGATCGTAATGGATTCAAAAGGGACTTTATAGTCAACATCCGACGGAAAGGATTTTTTCAACAGTTCCAGCTCCGCATAGACA